>FWWL01000226.1_pt1 | contig 164777 bp, 156 predicted proteins | sample 2228331 | NCBI WGS metagenome assembly FWWL01 (sample SAMEA103939775, study PRJEB20133) | metagenome | reverse complement strand
TTGAAGACTTGTATAAAAGAGTTTTCGGTGGAAGAGGAGGTCTTGGGTTATATGAGCTTAAAAATGCTGAAGGGGAGTTGGGATTAAAGGTCGGTGAGAATGAATATTTCGGGGTGATAAACATAGGTGATGTCTCGGCTTTCAAAAAGCAACTGGAGAAAAAAGGAATCCCAGTGGAGCAGGATGCTATTTCTGGTTCTCTTTTTGACGACATTAAAAGAGAGGATTCCAGAATCAATATCCTTATCGGCTCAAAGAAATTTATTGAGGGCTGGGATACATGGCGTGTGTCATCCATGGGACTTTTGAACATTGGAAAAGGTCAAGGACCTCAAATCATACAGTTATTTGGAAGAGGTGTCAGACTAAAAGGTAAGGAAATGTCTCTGAAAAGAAGCGGCAAGAACGAAGTTAAACTATTAGAGACCTTAAACATATACGGAATTAAAGCAGACTACTTAAACAACTTCTTAGACGCAATTGGGAATGAAGAAGTCGAGTTCGAAGAAATAGAAATTCCTGTTATTCCTCAGCATAAAGACAAATGGAATGACCTTTACCTTATTTCAAAGCCTAAAATAAGATACGAAGAGGAAATAGTTATAAAGCTGAACATAAAAGATGAAATCTCCTTCACGGTTGATCTCTCCCCTAAAATAACTGCTTTTCGGTCTAAGGAAAGTAGAGAAGGAGGAATTCAAAGTATCGAATTAGAAAGTGAGATAAAACGTTTTGCACCCCTCCAGAAATATGTAGACCTTCTTGATTGGGACAAAATTTATTGCGAGATTTTAGATTTTAAGTTGCAAAAGAGATACTTTAATTTAATCTTTGACAAAGAGAGTCTAAAACAAATAGTTACTAACGCCAAATACGAAATAAAGTCCCCTTCTCTATTTTTTGAATTTAACAAGAGAAACACAGAATTTATTGAAAGCCTCGTCATCCTTATAATCAAAAAGTACATTGACTCGTACTACAGATATAATGCAAAACAATTCGAGAGGGACAACCTCAAATATGATAATATTAAGCAATTAGAGCTACCATTTATCTCTCAAAGAAAACCAAGTTACACGGTCCAAATAGACAAGAAAAAGAAAGATTTAATAACTAAGGTGAAAAATCTTGTTAAAAGTTTGCAAGTGCTTGAAGAGGAAGTTGATGATCCATTGCCACGAATTTGCCTTGATAACTCACTTTACATTCCAATATTGTTACAGAGCAAGAAAATAGACAAAATTACACCTGCAGGTTTGACGAAAACTGAACAAAGCTTTGTAATGGGTCTCAAAAAGTACCTGGAAGAGAACAAAAACAAATTTTCAAATATTGAAATATATCTTTTGCGAAACCTATCTCTTTCAGGAATCGGATTTCAACTTGAATGGCATAGTTTTTATCCTGATTTCATTATGTGGATAAAGGGAGGGGCGAAGCAGATTGTCACCTTCCTTGATCCACACGGACTAATTCACAGCAAGGGTTTAGATGACGAAAAAATTCAATTCGCTCAAAAGATAAAAGAGATTGAAGAAAGATTGACCCAAAGTAATGGTAGTAAAAATTTGATTTTAGAATCTTTTATACTTTCTCCTACACCTTATAATACGCTAATAGAAGGGGAATCTTCTCCTACACCAAAAGAGGAATTCAAAAAAAATCACGTTCTATTCATGGAAGATAACTGGCAAGAAGAACTTTTTGATGAGCTACTGAAACAGTTTCAAGAATCTTGAGGGAAACTCTACGGAGCATTCGCAAAACTAGTTAAAGCAAGATTAGAAAAAACAAAAAGCGTGTAAAGATTAGATCCCTCAAATTTAACGGGCGGACCCGCAGGTCCACCCCTACGATGGAATATAGTCCTATATTTGAGAGTGCGACACTGATATCTCCCTCTAATAGTGTGCAAATTTTTCCGCACATAAAAGTGAACAATTTGACCCATTTTTGCAGCGGGCGACTCGTGTGTCGACTTCAGACCAGATGATGGTTTCCCTGGTGGATATTTAAGCCCCTCACCCCCCTTGACCTAACACCCTTTTGAAAATATAATTTTTCTATATGTTTAACAACTTTTTAGACTCAATCCTTCAAAAATCCACAAGGAGGCAGGATGCCCCTATTTAAGTTAGAGCAGGTGGAAAAGATTTACAAAACGGGTAAGGTGGAGGTCAAGGCCCTTCGGGGGATTGACCTGGAGATAGAAGAGGGAGAATTTATCGCCGTCGTAGGTCCTTCAGGTTCTGGGAAAACTACACTCCTTAATATCATCGGTTGTATTGATAAACCAACCAGCGGAAAAGTTATTATGGAAGGAGAAATTCTCAGTGAAAAGGACCCCAATGAACTGGCAAAACTCAGAAGACACTATTTTGGATTCATTTTCCAGAGTTTCAACTTGATTCCCGTCCTCAATGTTTACGAAAACATTGAAATTGCACTAAATCTTAAATACCCTAACCTTACTAAAAAAGAAAAAGAGAAAAAGATTTTAGAAATCCTTGAACTTGTGGGACTCAAAGACCGCAAGGACCTAAAACCCCTTGAACTCTCAGGAGGAGAACAGCAGAGGGTCTCCATTGCCCGTGCCTTGGTTAAAGACCCTGAATTTGTACTCGCTGATGAGCCTACCGCCAATTTGGATTCAGAGACGGGAAAGAATATCGTAAACCTTATGAAGGAGCTGAACGAGAAAAAGGGGGTAACCTTCATGTTCTCCACCCACGACCCGATGATAATGAGCTACGCCAAAAGGATAGTAAAACTTAGAGACGGACAAGTTGAGGTGTAGTATGATTAAAACGGCCTGGCGTAGCCTTTTTAGACATAAACGTAGGACCCTCCTAACCTTTTCCATCCTTAGTTTTGCCATAATGTATTACATAGTGATGGTAGGGATGTTGGACGGCTTCGAGATGGAATCCACTAAGAACTTCATCAATTTAGAACTTGGACATATTAAAATTACATCTCAAGACCACAATCCAGAGACATTTGAGGGAAGAATCCACAATCTTAGCGATATTGAAAATAAGCTTAAAGACTTTAGATTCATAAGAGGTATTTGTCCGAGACTAAAAGTTACAGGGATGATAGATAACGGAATAGACGAATATCCTGTGGTAATTGTAGGCATAAACCCGGAAAAGGATAAGGAGGTTTTTGAACTTCATAGATACACTGAAGAGGAGCTGACAGAAGATGGAATCTGGATTGGAACGGTTGTGGCTCAGAAATTTGGAGTTCAGAGGGGTGATATCCTTTACCTCACCTTCAGAGGCGCAGAGGGACAAATTGTTTCAAAGGAATTTGTTATAAGGGGCATATTGGATGTTCCTAGTTTTGCAGTAAATAACGTAATGGCTTTTGTCCACTTAAAAACCCTTAACGATATAGGTAACTTCAAAGGCGAGATAACGGAAATTTCACTAAAAACCGATAACTTTTTAAGGACTTTTGATTACAAGTCTCAGTTACAAGAAATATTATCACACCTAAAAATAAGCACGTGGCAAGAGGAGGGAAAGGATTACCTCTCAATAAGCCAAGGAAAGAGAGCTGCTCAATACCTTTTACTCTTTTTTATTGTTCTAATAGGAATCATTGGGACTACAAATACTTTAATGATAGCAGTTTACGAAAGAGTGCGAGAGATTGGTACTTTAAAATCCTTAGGAATGACTGATAAGGAAGTTATGAAACTTTTCGCTACTGAGGGCATTCTGATTGGGCTTCTTGGTTCTGTAGGAGGTATAATTCTTGGTATCATTATAAATGCTTACCTTGTAAAATTCGGCATCGATTGGTCTCCTCTTTTGCCAAAGGAGATGAACTTTGGCTATAGGGTTTCAGGTGTAGTTAAAAATGCTTGGAACTTTTCCAGCATAATAGTTTCCTTAATTCTTGGTCCTTTATCCACACTAATTGCCAGTTATTTTCCAGCCAAAAAGGCAAGCAAATTACAACCAGCGGAGTGTTTAAGATGGGTATAACAAAAATTGCTCTAAGAAACATTTTTAGGAATACAAGAAGGAGCCTTTTAACAGCCCTCTCATTAACAGTTTCTGGGTTTGTTATCGTTACCCTTCACGGATACATCAGGGGAGTTCTTGACGCCGGAACTGAGATGGTAATAAAACTGGACTCTGGCCATATTTTGATAACCACCGAAGAGTATTTCAAAAGACGGACCTTTATTCCATCTGAAGAATACATTGAAAACAAAGAGGAAATTGAGAAAAGGTTAAAAGAATCCAAATTAGTTGACTTTTACACAATGAGAATTAAAACTGGTGGTTTGGTGTTCGCCGGAAATTCAAATAAGCCAGCTATGATCCTCGGGATAGACCCCGCCTTAGAGGAAAAGGCGTTCAATCTTAAGGGAAAAATAAAAGAGGGAACTTACAACCTTGACAAAGGTTGTGTGGTAGCGATCGACTTAGCAAAATCCTTGGGAATAAAGCCGCAAGATACAATCATAATTTTGTCAAAAAGTGCTGCAGGTGGGCTTTCTGCTGTTAAAATACCCGTTTCAGGAATTGCTTACGTGGGATATTCGGTAATGGATAGGTCCCTTGTGGTTCTATCTCTCGAGAATGCAAGGAAACTCCTCAAAGTTAGCGAAGGTGCTAACGAAGTTCTTGTATTTCTGAAAAAAGAGAGCTGGATTAATAACTTCTTATCGGAGACAAAGTTGCCCGAAGGAATCGTGGCAAATCCTTACACCTTTGTCCTTGGAAGTTTTGCCTTTTTCTTTAAATTTGCCGATGTTTTTTACTCAGGCATTTATGTGTTAATAACCCTTCTTGCCGCCTTTGCGATAGTCAACACCATGACAGTGGCGGTATTCGAAAGGATGAGGGAGATCGGCACTCTAAAAGCCATAGGGATGACAGATAAAGAAGTCTTTACCATGTTTGGAATCGAGGGAACACTCATCGGTTCTGCCGGTGGACTCTTCGGTGCTCTCCTTGGCCTCCTTACCAATGCAATTCTAAGAGAGCGAGGAATAAACTTTGAATCCATGGTAAAAGGTATTGAATTCCCGTTCCCTTATATTGTTAGACCTGCAGTCAATTTGTGGATAGTATTTTTTGCCTTTTTCTTAGTTACAGCAATCTCCTTTTTAACTGCAACGATTCCCGCCCTATATGCAAAAAAATTAACTCCTCAAGAGGCCTTGAGGCAAGTTTAGGAGGTATGTCATGATGAATGCACTAATTATGCTGTTATTGATTGTACAGATAAAACCTGAGGTAATTTTACAAAACTTAAGGAAAAACCTTAGATACTCTTCCTCATCCTTTTCAGCAGAACTGGAGATAAGACGAGGAAAGAGAATGCTCAAAAAGACCTTCAATGGATACAGTATTGGCGAGAACTTCTTTATGGAATTTACGAATCCTGATGATAAAGGCGTTAGATATCTCAAGCTAAAAAATGACCTTTACATCTATCTCCCTGATATTGACGACGTGGTAAGACTATCAGGTGATATGTTAAAGCAATCCTTTATGGGAAGTGATTTATCCTATGAGGATTTGATGCAGGAGGACCCGCTGAAATACTACAAAGCCAACGAACTAAAAGATACTCTCGTGGATAACAAGAAACTTCACATCTTAGAACTGGTTGACACTACGGGCACCGCTCCCTACCACAGGGTAAGGCTTCTTGTAGATGTGGAAAAAAATATATGGCTAAAAGAAGAACTCTATTCAAAGACGGGAAGAAAAATGAAAGAAGTGGAGGCTTTGGAGTACAAGGAAACAAATGGACGACTCTACCCCGTTTCTATAATTATGAGAGACCTGAGGCTCAGGGACTCCTACACAAAATTCACCTTTTCAAAAATTGCCCTTGATATTCAGATCCCAGAAAGGCATTTCAAACTGGAAAACCTGAAAAAATGACGATTCTCCTTACCCTTGTCACCGCTCTAAAATTCACCTTTGACTCCTTCTCGGCCTACGATTTTAAAAACAAAGAATACTATCTGACTTTAAAACCAGACCTGTCTTTTAATATCTCCTACAAAAATTTCAGGTTCTACGCCGATGCGGGTTATCCGTATTTTAGAACGAAGAATAGAAGCGTATCCGAATTCAAAATTTATCAATTATACGGTAAATTCCAATCCGGTGGGTTTGAAGCTAAGGGAGGAAAGCTGGTCTTTATCCCGGGATTTTTGGGACTGTTCAATCCCTTTTACTCCATACCGGCCTTTGAAAACCTCGCCTTTTCCTTTGAGGGTGAAACCGGGCTATTTTTGAGATACTACTTCAAAGGGATGGAACCTGTTATTTTTATCCGAATTGATACCTTCAAAAAAACCCCACAAGTTAAACTCCAGTTTTCCTCAAATTTAAAGAAATTCTCATCGGGGATTTATGTGGAACACTCAGATGAGACAGGGTTCGGAGCTTTCATCGGTTACTTTGGCAATTTTACCCTTAAAACCCAAGGTTTTATTAAAGACACCAATCTCAAAGCGGTGCTAAGTTTTGAATTTCCGATAAAATCAGCCATAACATCCCTTTGGTTTTCCTACTCCAATACTCACGAGATGTTCCTCCTTCCATCAATTGTCCTATTTACAAAAAGGGTCTTCGCCATTGATGTCCAATGGAATGTTAATCCCTTTGAAACACCACGTATTGTTGTGTTTTACGACTTAGACAATAAAATACCAGTGGCCCTATTCCACTACCGATACACAGTGAACAATAATATAGCCCTTGAGGGAGGTTCCTTCCTTTACAGAAGAAATAATACTTTATATCCTATGCTATTCTTAGGATTCCGACTGACGAAAGGGTTTTAGTATCCTAAATTGACCCCCAGTTTGAATCCATCAAAGGACGGGACGAGTCGGCACATCCCACCGGAGCAAACGAGTCCACCCCTCTGCTTTCCGAAAGCTACCGTGATATTTCCGTTTTCAAATCTGTAATTAATCTCAAGGCTTGGCCATAATTTTTCATTTTCAAAACGAGGAACCTTTTTACTCGCATACTCAATTCTTAAATTCGGAGTTATTCTGAGGGGTAATTCCAGGCCCAAAGCAAATTCGGAGAGGTAGTAGTTTAGAGAATCTTCTCTGTTTTTAGAGATTTTTGCAAATACTTCCACGGGAATTTTTCCCTGAGTCTTTCCATGGCCTTCAAGGTAGTAGGTGGTCAATCTCTCATATTCCGGTTCCACCCTTCTATAGTATTCTCTGGCTAATTTCAGATCCAGATTCAAAATCACATTGGAAATCTCGGTTTTAACGTAAGACTCCTGAAAAGCCTTACCCGTATCCGGATAAAAGAGGTCCTTTTCTTCAAGCTCGACTACTGAAGCAAGGCCAACTTCCCAATATAGATTAAAGAGGCTAAAAGAAGAGTATATTCCAAGCCCTTTGTCCGAATTTCCACCGTTTGGAAGGATTTCCTTTTCTGTAATAACAGGAGGTTGGTTGTAATTCCAGAAGTTCAAGGAGTCGTAGTAAATACCTGAGAAGGAAAGGGTCAGCTTTTCAAGGAAAAAGTTAAGGGTCGGGTTAACTCCAAATCCCTTTATTCTTGCGTAGGTTATTGGATCAACACCCCACTTTCTTGCCACATTGAGTTCAAACCCCAGTGAGGAATAGTCAAGGCCCGCCCTGAAACCGTAAATCTCCTGGAAGGCATCACTCTGGGGCATGTTTCTCCTGTTGAGTCTCACATAGCTTGCTTCAAAATCAGTTACTCCTTTCCGATGACCAAAATTCAAAACCCTCAACAAATCGGTGGTGTCGTTGTCCAGCCTGTAAGAAAAGTTATCATACTCAAAAATGAAGGGAGTTCCACCCAATAGTTCAAGGGAAAAACCACCAAGTTCAAATCCAAGGCTCAAACCCCTCAGATACTTTAACCTTTTAAACTGTAAATCACCACTCTGCCCAAGAATAATTCCTTTATGTAAAGTCTTTTGAAAGTAGATCAGGTCCAGATTAATGGGGGACTTATTAAAGGAAACCTGCGGTGCAAAGAAGAGGATTCTCCCCGAAGTTGAACTATTTTGCTGAAAAATTATGTCCGAAGACAGGACGAAGGGACTTTGAGCATATTTGATGTTTCCGTAAAGATGTCCAAACTCCTCAAGGCTTTGCCTGTTTAATAGATACTCTCCGGAAACACCAAAACTGACCTGGGCAATAAGATAAAAAAGGATCACCATTTCATTCTTGCTCCGCTATCAGTTTTTTCAACCCTTCCAAATCTTTATGAGAAAATCCCGTAAACCTTTTAAGCAGTTTCTTCTCCTTTGAATAAAGGAAAGAAGTTGGCAAAGCGGAAACCCCTGCGGATTTCATAAGGGATTGTCCCTTATCCATAACCACCGGAAAATTCCAGCCCTTCCCTTTGACAAAGGCAATCACCCGGTTTTCCCTCTTTTCACCATCCTCATTTATCGCAACCACAAAAATACCAAGAGAATCCTTAACCTTGTTTATCTCATCCAATTCTTTAACACAATTGGTGCACCAGATTGCCCAGTAGCTCACGTAAACCGGTTTCCTGCCCCAGATGGTGTCCATATCAACGACACTAAAGTTTAGGGTCTCTAACTTATTCTGATTCAGAATGGAAAAAAGGATTAAAGAGATAACGCTAACCATACTTCACCTCACATTTACTACTTTTATAGCCTGAGGCCCTCTATTCGTTTCCACGTGAAGGAAATAAACGCCCCTCCCGAGGGGAATAGAAATGGGCCCGGGTGTAGTGGACTTCAAAAATTTAATCAAATTACCCTGAACATCGTAAACCCAGACTTCCCTAATATCATCTCCGTAAAGAAATCCATTCTTAAAATAGAGCGAAAAACCGCCCTTCTCAAAAACCGGCACCTGTCCACTTATGTAAACGGAATCCCTGTCCTGTGCACTCTGCACATCGTAAACCTTGTAATAGGCCTGAATAGGTCCGGGATTACCCCCTGCGAAGAAATCCAATTTTATGGTATCAATAAAGTTTGGTTGTACATTAAGTTGAATTGAATCAGAGAAGTAGCACATCCCCCTGACACACTGCATAAATTCCAAACCTTCAGGGGTTGAAATCCGGTAAAAATGAAAGACGATGTTCCGCTCGATGTCATCGTTAATAAACTCAATTTTCAAAGAATCCGGCTGGTTCAGGTCCACATAGATATAGGTGGAAGTTAGAGGCCTTATGGTGAACATAGATAAGAGAATCACTGAAAAAAGATTCATCATAACTTAAAACCTCCTTTGGGTCGCGCTGAAGATTTTTAGATTAACGGTATCCTGAAGCAAAATTACTAAAGTTTTCCCACTGACAAGAAATCTGTGGGCACTCCACGCCTTAGGGAATGTTGCCTCAAAGGATTCATAATGCCTCACCACATTGTTAAAAATGGAATCGGGGGCGCCTGATTGCTTGAAAAAGACGCTGTCCTGTGTCAGGAACAGGAAAAGCCTAGCACCGCTAAAATCAAGAGCATTCTCAATGTTAATGTTAATTAATAAAGAATCTCCCAGCCACTGGTGTTCAAAGTAAAGCCCAACAGAATCATCAAACCTTCTAATAGAATTGTAATAATTTTCAAAAAGACTCAAGCTGACACCAGTTGCTCCTTCAATCCTCTGTGTTCCTTGAACGATGGTAACAGGGGCAGAGGTTCCTATATTGTAAAGCCCTTGCCTTTCCAGTATAGAAATTGGAGACAAGGTATCACCCAGAACCCTCATATGATACTCTAAAACAATAACAGAATCACCGTAAATATGTTTCAACGAATCCAGAGCCCTCTCCACATTTGGGCAGTTGGAACATCTGGCATAGCCGAAAACCTCAAAGACTGGAACCATCGTCTTAGATGACGGTTCCTCTATTTGCGGCAAACGACTACAACTTAAATTAATGGAGAATAGTAGAAAAAAATAAAAAGCCAGCCACAACTTACTCCCCATACCTCCTCCCTTAGTAAAACTTTACCCCTCAATCTTGTCAACATATAAAATATTTTTATTAGAAGAAACTATACACAGACTATTCTTGTTTGCCTTTGCTGCAGACAGTGCCCAGTCGGCGGTTGTGTAATAGTAAAGCTGCTCGAAATTTTGAGAACCTAAGGCAATAATTACGCAACCGGCAGAAAAAGTTATCTTTGGGGAAATGTCACCCTGCAAATTTACAAAGTTATTCTTTACCTTTTTAAATGCCTCCAGAATCCTTGATTTATCGCCTACACCAGAGATCAAGACTCCAAACTCATCACCACCGATTCTGCCCACAAAATCCGTGCTCCTAAAACTGTTCAAAAGATTTTTACCAAAGGAAATTAGAAGTTCATCACCCTTTAGATGCCCATAAGAGTCATTAACTTCCTTAAAATTGTCAAGGTCAATCATGCAAAAGGTTAAGATACCGCCTGTTTTAGAGGTATAATGTAAAACATCATTGAATTTCTTAAAGAAATGGGTTCTGTTTAACACACCCGTTAAACCATCTACGGAGGCCACCTGGCTCAAAACTTTATATTTGGCAAAGTTTTCACGTTCCAGTTTCTCTAAAATATAGGAGACGAAAGCCCCACCTAAAAAGGTGGAAACGAGAAAGAAATTGTTGTTGATAAAAACTTCCCTTGGCAACGGGTTAATAATTAAACTAACTATCTGAAACCCTATGAGCAAAATCAGACCGTTTACAAGAGCGTATGAGAAGCGAAGGCCCAAAAGGACAAAATCGAAAAACATAACCAGAGTCAACCCCTGAGAATAAAGATACATTGCGGGAGGTTTAATTATAGCAAGCATTGCCAGAATACCAAATCCACCCACTATAGCAGATAGGGATGCAATCAACTGGATTTTTTTCTTGAAAAACTTAACAAAGGTGAGACAGAACATTAATGTAACAAAGGGTATCACAATAAGAAACCTTATCAACCAGATAACTACTTTTAACGGACCAACAATAACGTTATCAAGGATTCCGAAAATAGCATATAGGAATATCCCGAAAAGTATGCCTATACGGAAGCGTCTTACCGACTGTTCAATATTTTGCTCAATAAATTCCCGCTCCAGTTCGGGATCTGTAAATCTAAGCCTCATCCTTTGAAACAAATTCATTGAAAAATTATAAAGTTTGAATCAAAAAAAAATCCAAATAACAATTGTTTGCTTTTAAAGTCTGTTATTTGTAAATGTGAGTCCCGAATCTGTTGTATAAAGCGTCATGCGCCCTTTCAATGGAAGTTATGATTACCTTTCTTCCTCCGTTCTCAAGAAAATCGAAGGCCGCCTCAATCTTGGGACCCATGGAACCATCCGGGAACTGGCCTTCTTCATAATATTTTTTAAGTTCGCCAACGGAAACCTCTTTCAACGGCCTTGCATCAGGTTTTCCAAAGTTTACGTATACATAATCCACTTCAGTTAGAATCATAAATAGGTCTGCATCAATCTCCTTCCCTAAGAGGGCTGATGCCCTATCTTTATCAATCACAGCCTCTACGCCTTTATGGACACCATTTTCCTCAACGACGGGAATCCCACCTCCTCCTGAGGCAATGACGATTACTCCCTCATCTACCAGCTTTTTGATAATTGGCGCTTCTACTGTCTTCTTGGGCTTAGGTGATGGAACCACCACTCTATAACCCCTTCCCGCATCCTCCCTCATTACCCAATTAAACTTTTTCATTAGTTCTTCCGCCTCTTCCTTGGTGAAGAAATCCCCAATGGGCTTTGAAGGATTTTTGAAAGCCGGGTCATCTTTATCTACAACTACCTGAGTCACAAAGGCAACTACTTCTTTATCAACACCGTCTTCCACCAATTGTTTCCTTATAGCCCTGGATATTATATACCCTATCCAGCCCTGGGTCTCCGCATTTAAGGCGTCAAGGGGATAAGGTGGGAATTTGTCCCTTGTGTATACATTTCTGAAAAATTCCACACCAACCTGCGGTCCATTACCGTGGGTTATGCAAATTTTATATCCTTCCTCTGCCAGAGAAACCACAGGTTTAATAACCTTTGAAGCATTCATATACTGATGCTCAATGGTAAAGGGTTCTCCCTTTCTCCTCAATGCATTTCCGCCAAGGGCAATAATTATCTTCTCCATATCTCCTCCTCCCAGTATACGCATAATCCAACAGCATAATCCCTTTCATGGGAAACACTGATTGAGGCTTTATTCACAATTTCTCCGTTCAGCCTCAATTTTGGGACATCGTCCACATTGATAATTTCAATCTTTTTGTATGATACTTCCCTCAATCCAAGGGCTTTTATGACAGCCTCCTTGGCTGCAAATTTACCTGCAAGGCAGGTCAAAAAATCCTTTTTAATAAGGCAGTAACTTCTTTCTTCCTCTGAAAACAACCTTTTCAAAAATTTTTCCCCGTACCTATTAAATAATAAAGAAATCCTCTCCACTTTTACTATATCAATTCCCGTGAACAACATATTTAGAATGAGTAATCTACGATGAGCCTGAGGTTTACTACTCTCCTTTCATCCACAAAAGGTAAATAAACCTCGTTGCCCTGGGAATCCACAACCTTTCTTCCCAGTAACCCTGTGTGGGGATAAGCAGTTAATTTATCTTTTATTTTGAATCTGATACCCAGTCTAGGCGACAACCTCTCGACAACAGAAATGAACCACTTAGAACCATCTCCATACAAAAAGTCAATTCCGGTATCTTCAAAATGCCACAGGGAATAACCATTGGTGGCCCAAACCACTGCGCCCGCCTTTATTGATAAACTGGAAGTGACATCCCTATCTATGTAAAAGGATAAGAAAGAACCATTTATGGAAGTTCTGAAGTCTATACCCCTCTCGGTGAGCTTCATTATAGAGCTTCTATATTCGGCAGTGAAGAAGGTACCTCCATAAGGAATCATAAACTGAATAGAATTTTCATTGAGATTGGTACTGGAAACACCAAGATAACGTGGGTTTGATTTGTTTTGATATCTGTAAGTGTACCTTATCCTGAATTGATTTATTAGTCTGTATTCCGCCTGGAACTGACCGCGAACATTTTTCTGGAGGTCAGATTTGTCCTTCCAGACATCAAGATATACTCTTGGGAAGAGCAGTCTTGCAAAGGGTTGATACCTTCCCTCCACATAAAAGCCCTGTTCTGGTTTTGGGAATGGCAGATTGGCGAGATTGGCATACAGGGGGTCTATAAGCCTGTAACTGCGAGTCAGAACAGTATATCTGAATCGGGTGTCTTCGTAAAACGGACGAGCATAAGGGTTTGTATAATTGATATCATAATCCCTGTAAAGGAAGGTTATGTTAAATATACTTTGCTGGATGCGTGCCTTTACAATATAGGCATCTCCACCGCCAATTTCCTTAGAATATTCTGTTTCCAAAGAAAATGGATAATAAACAGTTCTAGCGGATATTTGAACAAACTTTTTCTCACTTCCACCTATCCAGTTAAAAACTGGGTCAGAAAAGTCTTCCCTATCCCCAGGAATATCCATAAAGGAGAAATCGCAAGCCATAGGTCGTGAATATTGAATTCTCATTCCAGAAACTCCAATTTGAGTACCAATTAGTTTACCAGGAAAGTCATACTTCAAATTGAAGCCCTGCACTTTCTCATAAAACTTGTTTTTAAAGGTAGAAGGCACAAAGTTTGAAGAGTAATAAAAAATCAAATTCCCATCCTTATCTTCTACACCGTCTCTTGGAGTATAGGAGTGCCAGGCCATAAGTTTAACTGGTCCCTTTGATAGCTCCACTGCTCCACCATAAAAGACAAACGCTCTATAAGCGGATAGGTCTCCGTATAAACCAAAAACCCTGTCCATAAGTCTTGACCTTCCTTCATCACTGTTATCTAAGAAAAGACCCTGGTCCAGAGTAATTCGGTAGTAACCGGCTATCGCTTTATTAAGAACTACATCAAGGGGCAAGTTAATTTTTTCCAAAGATGCAAAGTATTTGGGATCAAACTCACTCCTGTAGGGGTCACTATAATAAGATAAGCCAACCCTAAGTTTGCCCCATGCCAAACCATTAAATTTCACTCGAAGATTTGGCTTAGGCTTGAGTCTATCCGCTTCTACTTTTTCTGCCAAAAGCTGATTGGCAAGCCATAAACTATCTTCCGATGTCCAGCCTGCTTCCTTTAAATTGGTCCACAGAGTTGTGGTTGTATCGGATACAGCGGACGTCAACTCTTCAAGGCGGGATTCAATATCACTGCTCTCCTCCTGGAACAACTGACTATAATGATTAACAGAAATGTTTACCCAACCTATAAAAGGAGAAGGTTTTGGGTCCCTGAAAGTAATATACGGTAGCATGTTTCTGTATCCATAGTAAGAGAGTCCCGGAGTCCTTCTTAAATGGGAAGCCCTCTGGAAGTCAAGCATCTTAGCCCTTTTAACCACTTGAGTTGCATCGATCAGAGAAACCCCATAAATAGAGTATAACTCATCTATGGTTGCCTTGTTAACATTGAGAGGGCTTGAAAGGGCAGTCAACCAGTAATCTAAAGCACTTTCCTGCGGACTCTCTTCAGTAACAGCCCTCTCCCTGACTTCCTGAGCATAAAAGGAAAAAGCCTCTTCCATTCCTAAATAACCTACAATAGCCTTCTCTTTAATGACTTTGATATCATCAGGATTTAAAAATGGAAGTTTTTCTAACTCGTAAACGTTCTCGAAATAACCAAAAGTTTCTCTGTACTCATATAGCTTTACAACCTTAGAACTATCTATGGGGAGTGAGGATAAAAGTTCACTTAAGCTGGCCCTATTTAGGTCAACTTTTGAATTTGATGAGACGAACAGCAAAATGAATAAGGCCAACTTTCCCACCATTACCTCCTATAGGTTAAACCAATAGAATGGGCCGGTGATAACTCAAAATTTGAGGAGAAAGCGTAATTTATAGCAAAACGATTCAAGTTGAGGCCAAACCCAAAGGAAGCCTTCTTTAGATCACTACCATAATTAAAGCCAACATACAGATCGATCAAACCTTTATACAAAGAAACTTTCTCTCCCAACATAAAGATGGGTGAGGAACCTGGCGTCATTCTAAAACTCACAAAAGTACTTGACAGGTTCTGGATGTTAATATTAATACCAGCATCTAAATATTGAGGAAGGTTACTACCCCTTATTGAGCTCCTTGTAATATTTTTATAAAATACACCAGCCGATACATATTCCGAAACTCGAGAACAGAGACCCAAGTCCAAACCGCCTGTAAAGCTCGTTCCAAATCGTGGATCTGTAAATTTGTAAAGGTTTACATTAAAACCGTACCCGAAGGCACCGGTAGCTCTACCATAAGATAAAGAATACAATCCCTCAGAATAAAAGCCGGAGGTATCTTCGTCTAACTTCAAAAAATATTCGCCTAATGAAACTCCAAATCCTCTATATACAGCTCCAAGGTTTGCGGAATTCAGACCCAGTATTCCCTCGGAGCCATAGGGCCTCTCATAAGAAATCAATAGTTCAAAAGAGTTATTAAAGCCAAGATAAGCAGGGTTTGAAAAAATTGCACTGACGCCATAAGCAGAACCCACAACACTTTCACCGAGTCCTCTCATCTGGGGAGTAATACCCACATTTTCGTGAGAAGCATAAACAAAACCTGACAGCAAAATTAAAATCCGTAATAATTTTTTCATAAAAGTCTCTCCATATTTTCGTAACGCTCCTGATAGAGAGGGAAAGCGTCACAGAGCTCTTTGACCTCAATCCTCACTTCTGCAATTACCTTCTCATCTTCAGGGTTCTTCAGGACTTTACTAATAAGCTTTCCAATTTTTACCATTTCGGTCTCTTTCATACCGCGAGTGGTAACTGCCGGAGTACCAATCCTTATTCCACTTGTGACCGTTGGTTTTTCAGGGTCAAAGGGGATAGTATTCTTGTTAACAGTGATACCGGCCTTTTCCAGAGCCTTCTCCGCCACATTCCCCGTGATCCTGAAGGGTCTGAGGTCCACCAACATCAAATGATTATCCGTTCCACCGGTTACCAGCCTTAAACCTTCAGAAACCAGAGTCTCTGCAAGGGCTTTTGCATTCTTGATAATTTGCTCTTGATAAGCTTTAAACTCCAGTGTTAGAGCTTCTTTCAATGCAACTGCCTTTGCAGCAATTACGTGCATCAGAGGTCCACCCTGAGCGCCCGGGAACACCGCCTTATCAATGTCCTTAGCAAACTCGGCCTTGCACATAATCATACCACCCCTCGGTCCCCTCAAGGTCTTGTGAGTTGTTGTGGTCACAAAGTGGGCGTATGGAATAGGTGAAGGATGAAGCCCCGCAGCCACAAGACCCGCAATGTGGGCGATATCGGCCATAAAATAAGCTCCAACTTCATCGGCTATTTCTCTAAATTTGTCCCACTCTATTATTCTGGGATAGGCCGAATAACCTGCCAAAATTATCTTCGGTCTATTTTCTTGAGCTAACTTTCTAATGAGGTCGAAGTCAATCCTTTCTGTCTCTGGATGAACGGTATAGTGAACCACATTGTACAACTTACCAGAGAAGGAAACCTTATGACCGTGAGAAAGATGGCCACCATGGGAAAGTTGCATGGAAAGAATCGTGTCTCCCGGATTGAGTACTGCAAAGTAGACTCCCATATTCGCCTGAACTCCAGAATGGGGTTGAACATTAACGTGTTCTGCTCCGAAAAGCTGTTTAGCTCTTTCAATAGCAAGCCTTTCTGCTACATCAACGAACTCACAGCCTCCGTAGTACCTTGCTCCGGGATATCCTTCTGCATACTTGTTGGTCATTACGTTACCCATCGCCTCCATCACCGCATCAGAGGTGAAGTTTTCAGAGGCAATGAGCTCAAGGCCGTTTCTCTGTCTTTGAAGCTCATTGAAAATGGCTTCAAAGATTTCTGGGTCTGTCCTCTTTAAATTCTCAAACATGTTACTTTCTCTCCTTTACAATTTTCTCAAAATACCTGTAAATTTCCACATCCTCAGTAAGCTCCGGATGAAAGGTCATGGCAAGGATGTTGCCTTGCCTTACAATAACTGGAGAGCTATCAAAAGTTCCAAGAACCTTGACCCCCTCATAAAATTTCACAATTTTAGGGGCACGAATAAAAACACCAATAAGTGAAACTTTTTTATCTTCCAAATCTATCTCAAGGGGAGCCTCAAAGGATTCTCTCTGTCTACCATAAGCATTTCTGAGGACCTTAACATTCAATACACCCGTTGGTAAAACCTCTTTCTCTTCACCCTCAAACTCCTTAGCCAGCATAATCAAGCCAGCACAGGTAGCGAATACCGGAAGACCACCTACTATCCTATCCCTTAACTCTTCCTTTAGACCGTATCTATCTATTATCTTTGTAATTGTTGTACTTTCACCGCCGGGCAAGATTAATCCGTCAATTTCGTTGAGTTGGGACGGCTTTTTTACTAATATCCAAGGAAGCCCAACGGCCTCTATTTTCTTTGCATGAAGTTCAAAATCGCCTTGAATTCCAAGTATACCTACCTTCATTACCACCCCCTTGTTTGCAGAAGCTCGTCCTGTGAAAGTTTTGTAACATCCAATCCTCTCATAGGTTCACCAAGGCCTCTGGAAACTTTAGCTAATATTTCTGGGTCATCATAATAGGTAACGGCCTCTACTATGGCCCTGGCTCTCCTTTCAGGGTCCTCAGACTTGAAAATTCCGCTACCAACGAAAACTGCCTCAGCGCCGAGTTGCATCATAAGAGCAGCATCTGCAGGAGTAGCTATACCTCCCGCCGCAAAGTTTGGAACGGGAAGTTTTCCATTATCGTGTACATACTTCACCAATTCGTAAGGTGCACCTAGCTTCTTAGCCTCGGTCACCAGTTCCTCTTCACCCAGGGTGGTAAGCCTTTTTATTTCTGATTGTATCTTTCTCATATGTCTTACGGCTTCCACCACATTCCCTGTTCCAGCCTCTCCCTTAGTTCTGATCATCGCAGCCCCTTCGGCGATCCTCCTTAAAGCTTCGCCAAGGTCTCTGGCACCACAAACAAATGGAACTTTAAATATATGCTTGTTAATGTGATATTCCTCATCAGCCGGAGTTAAAACTTCACTTTCATCAATAAAATCCACATCAAGGGCCTCTAAAATCTGCGCTTCAACAAAATGTCCAATTCTGACCTTTGCCATAACCGGTATAGAGACCGCTTCCATTATTTCAATAATCTTCTCGGGGTCTGCCATCCTGGCAACACCACCTTCCTTTCTAATGTCAGCGGGGACCCTCTCCAATGCCATTACTGCAACAGCACCGGCCTGCTCAGCAATCTTAGCCTGCTCAGCGGAAGTAACGTCCATAATTACTCCGTATTTTAGCATCTCAGCCAAACCTACTTTCAACCTAAAAGTTCCTGTTAAAATATTCATTTTCTCACCTCCTTAATGTATCGAGTATATAACTTTTTGCATGAAAGTTCAACAAAATTAAATGGTTAGTCGCATTTTCAAAAAAATTCTGGTAAAATAAACCAATGGCAAAAACCGTTTACTTTATCGATGGAAAATTTAAAAGGAAACCCCTTTCCTCTATTGAGGACCGAGGATTTTTCTTTGCAGACTCCATCTACGAGGTGATAAGAGGTAGATATGATAAGCCCTTATTCCTGGAAGAACACCTCGAAAGGCTTTACAGAGGGCTCAGTGAAGTTAAAATTAACTTTGAACTGCAAAGAGAAGAACTTTCGAAAATTATAATTAAGTCACTAAACAAGTTAAAAAAACCCGAATCCACTATATACATACAAATAACTCGTGGTAAGGAACCTCGGAGTCATCTCCCTCATAAAAAAACAAAACCTACCTTAATTATTATCACAAGAGAATTCAGACGTCTATCCCCAAAACTTTTCAAAGAAGGCGTTCCAATGATTCTCTATCCTGATATTCGCTGGGCGAGATGTGATATAAAAACCACTATGCTTTTACCCAACGTTCTTGCAAAGATTGAGGCAAAGGAGAGAGGTTATTTCGATGCCCTATTTCACAAAAATGGTTATATTACTGAGAGTACCTCATCAAGCTTCTTCGCCATCAAGGATGGCAAAATTTATACTCACCCGTTGACCACAGATATTCTCCCATCAATTACCAGAGAGAAGGTCATTGAAATTGCTAACAAAATTGGAACATCTGTAGTAGAAAAGCCAATCAAAATAGAAGAAATTTCTGTCCTTGAAGGTGCCTTTTTGGCAGGAACCACTTATGATATATTGCCCATAAAAAATATTGAAGGGAAATCAATACCAATTTCAAACATAATTTACAAGATCCAAAGAGAGTATGAGAAACTAATAATGATATAAGGACCATTTGAAAAAATTTTAAACAAAAATTATAATAAAAAAGCAGAAAATGTTTGTAGAGTTCTTAGAAGGTTTAAAAGACGATCTAACTCAGGTTTATAGTAGGGGCTTTTTAGACTTAATTTTGCAAAAAGAAATTAAAAAGGCATTACGTTACGGAACAACTTTCTCCATACTTTATATTGACCTTGACGATTTTAATTTAATAAATAATCTCTACAGCCATTCCGAGGGAGACAGGGTTTTATACGAATTTGCGAAATTCCTAAAAAATTCTCTGAGAGAAACAGATTATATCGTAAGGTATGGTGGTGATGAATTTATTGTATTGCTTACCCACACCAACCTAGAAGGAGCAAAACTTACTAGTAACAGAATCCTTGAAAGCTTAAAAAATTTCGATTTCGGGGGAGTCAAACTATCCTGCTCTATAGGAATAGTAGAAGTCCCAACCCACGGATCTGATTGGCAAACCATATTCTCAAAATTGGAAATAGCCCTGTTCAGGGCAAAAAAACAAGGTAAAAGAGGATTTTATTTTATACAAAATCATGACTTAGTTCATCCTGTAATGCCTTCTCCTACATTTATAGGCAGAAGATCAGAAATAGCCAGTTTGATTGATGAAATAGAAAAAGGTACACACCCAATAATAGCAGTTACAGGCGAAACTGGAATTGGAAAAACGAGATTCGTGGAAGAAGTTTTAAAACATTTAGATGCTTTTCAAATTCTCGCATCAAGGGCCTCTGCAGTAGGGTTATCATCTCCTTATTATCCTTTTTTAACAATTCTTAAAAAGGCTAAGGAGAATGACTACTTAGAATTTTCAAAAGCTTACAACCAATTAGAAGAAATTGAAAAAGTAGCCTTAGGAATGTTAACTCCAGAACTTGGGTATCTCCCTGAAAATGTAGATAGGTATAAACTTTACGATGCCTTTTCTAAAATGTTCTCCCTCATATCCAAAAAAGTAAGAACATTAATCTTTATTGATGACCTGCATTTGTCGTCGCCTCAAACTCTCGAACTTATATATTACCTTTCGCACTCAGAAATAAAAAACTTAAAAATAATAGTGACCTTCATTAGAGAGAATATTCAAAATACCAACCTTGAAAAATTCTTGACTCACCTCGCAAGGGAGCGGTTCCTTACTGAAATCAAACTCTCCCAGCTTACCCGTGGTGAAAGTTATGAGCTTATTGAAGCTCTCCTCCAGGGAAAGTGTTCTGAAAAACTTAAAGTAATGGTATACGAAAAAAGCGGTGGTAACCCTTACTTTATAGAAGAAATTTTAAAAGAACTTTACAAACGTGAAACGATTGTATTTTCGGACAATGAATGGCAAATAACTCAACCAGATCTTAACTTTGTACCAGAAACGATAAATGGAATCCTTTTAGAGAAGACAAAAAAATTTGAAGGAGAAAAGTTTCTTGAATATGCAGCTTGCTTAGGTAATGAGATTGAAATAAGAATCATGGAACTTCTCTTAGGAACAAATAAAGGAGAGATTTACGACATCGTTGACAAACTACTCAAGGAAAGGATTTTGTTTGAAAAAAGCCCGGACATCTTTGCCTTCAAGGAAGGATTAATAAGGGAAGTTATTATTTCCAAGCTATCTAGTGCAAGGAAACGGTTTTTACACAAACACATACTTAGCACACTTGAAAGTTACGGGAGTTCTATTCCTTTCAAAGAAAAAAGACTTGCATATCATGCTATTGAATTAAAAGAAAAAGAGAAAATTAAAGCTTATGCTTTAAAAGCCGCAAGAAACCTCAGGGATCAGTTCTCCTACGAAGAAGCCCTCAGATACTTTGAAGCCTATCTGGAAAATGAAGAAGATAAAACAAAAGTTAAAGAAGCTCTCATTGAGTATGTCGACCTACTCATACTTTCCGGTTTAACCCAAAAAGCTGAACAAGCCATTGCTAATTACCTTAATAAGAATAAGGATGATGCGGACCTTTTAAACAAATTGTCCGAAGTTTACTCTAATAGTGGCAAATTTGGAAAAGCTTTGGAAACCATTGAAAAGGCTATTAAAGTGCAGCAAAAACCGGAATTCTTTTTAAGAAAGGCTTGGCTCTTACTCCAGAGCGGGAAAATCGACGAGTCACAAAAGACACTGGAGAAAATTAACATATCTGATCAAAATCTTAGTGATTACGCAAGGAGTTTTTATTTGAATTCCTATGGGCTCCTGTTGATGGACCTGGAAAGATACAGGGAAGCCGAGGAAAAACTATTAAATGCATTAGAAATAAGGGAAAAAATTGGCAACTTGAAAGGTGTGGCAAATGTGCACCTAAACTTAGGGACTCTCTATTCTTACGCGGGTGAATACAAAAAGTCTATAGAAGAATACGAAAAGGCAAAAGAAATCTATGAAAAGATAGGCGATAAAATTGGTGTTTTAAGAGCTATTCACAATTACAGTGAAACCTTGATAAATTTTGAATATTACGAAGAAGCACAAAAGGGTCTTGAAGAATCAGTAATACTGGCGCGCAAAATAGGCGACTTTAACTCATTGTTCCTGGGATTGTGTAATTTAGCAAAATTATATATTGATTTAGGATACTCGGAAAAAGTTGAAGACCTTTTAAATGAGGCTAACAGTTTAATCGAAGAGGTTATGGCACTACCAAACGAAATTTATTTGAGACAAATCGAACTAGATTTCTACTCCAGAGCAAAAAAAGACAAAAATAAATCGCTTCATATTTACAACATACTGAAAGAAAAAATACCCTTAATTTCAAGCAAAAGCTCACAAATAGATACAATTGTTAGCATTCTTAATAACTTAATATTCTTAGGAGAGATTGAAGAAGCAAAGGAACTTATTACCCATTACTCACAACTTCTTGAAGAAGAAGAGAATCATCGAATTAAATTGCAATACTACTGCATCAAAGCTGTCATTTCAAAATACACAAACAACCAGAATACTTTCAAAGAAACTCTCAAAAATATTGTAAAAATCAAAAATATTTTAAACCCTAAAAACTCTGGCTTCTACAACGAAAAAGTAGCAATGCTACTACACTATCTTGGTAAGAAAAAAGGTGCACGCAAAATCCTTTCAGCACTTTATGAAAAGGCACAAAAGGAAAATAAATTAGGTTACGCCAAAAAAATTAACAATCTGATTTTATTATTGATAACCCAAGGAGAAGATTAATAAAGGAAAACATTCATGATAATTGAGAAGGGTAAAGAGACTGTAGACGACCTTACTGGAGCTTTAAGCCGAAAGGCAATCAAGCCCATTCTGGAACAAGAAATAAAAAGAGCAAAAAGGTATGGTGAGAAAAGCAGCCTACTATTTATTGATTTGGACAACTTTAAACAAGTAAATGATCTGCATGGGCATTTACAGGGAGACAAAGTTCTAATCAATTTTGTAAAACTTCTCAAAGAAGTTCTTAGAGAATCAGATATTATAATAAGATACGGTGGTGATGAATTTATTGCGGTTCTTCCCAATACCCCACGGGAAAATGCAACCTTAGCCTCTGATAGAATATTAAAAGCTGTTGAAAATGAAGAAATTTTAAATAAATTTAATGTTTCTTGTTCCATCGGCATAGTTGAAATACCAGCCCATGGAGAGGATATCAGAACCGTACTGGATAAAGCTGACCAGGCAATGTACAAAGCAAAACGGCTTGGGAAAAGAAGGTACTATGTCCTCAGAGAAGAAATATTGACACCTCAAATCCCTTCCCAAGTTTTCGTTGACAGGGAAACTGAAAAGCAAAAATTCCTTTCAATCCTCTCAGAAAAATTTAAACTCATATTTGTAAAGGGACCACTCGGAGTTGGTAAGAGCCGATTCATTGCTGAATCTGTGAAATTTTGTGATACAGAAGTTATTAAAATTTCCTGTTATGGGACTCTCTCTCTTGTTCCATATGCACCATTCCAAGAATTAACAAAAAAATTAAAAGAACGCAATGTGACAGAGTTCAATGAAGTTATTTCGCAAATGGACGAAATTCAAAGAAGTTCTCTGTCACCTTTGATACCTTTTCAAATTGAAAGAAAGGAATTCCACTTGGATATCTATAAATTCTACGAGACATACCTTGCTCTCATTGAAAAACTTTTTGAATATAAAAACTTTTACTTATTTATTGATGATATTCAGTGGATGGATGCATCTTCTTCCCGTCTTCTCTTTTACGTCATCAGAAACATGAAAAAAGATATTAGAATCATCGCTACAGCACGCCAGGAAGAAGTTGAAAACACCCCTTTTGCAGATTTACTGCCTGAGATATTCCGAGAAAACCTTGTTAAAGAATTAGAACTTCACCCACTCGATAAGGAAGCCACTGAAGAACTTATCAAAGCAATACTTCTCGCACCCTTTGATGAAGGCCTAACCAGGTTTGTATTTCAGGAAACAGGTGGAAATCCCCTATTCATAGAAGAACTCTTAAGGGAACTTTATAATCAAGAATTATTAAGATTTGAGGATGAAGAGTGGAAATTTGAGCTGAAGAACAACATTTCAATCCCAGAGAATTTAAATATACTTTTAAAGGAAAAGTTAAAAGATTTTTTAAATGAAAAGCTTGTCCAGATTGCGGCTGTTATCGGGCAAGAATTTCACATTGATTTGCTTGAACAAGTTACGAACTATAATCGAGGTCAAATTTATGATATTGTTGACAAATTAAGAAAACAAAATTTTATTGACGAGATCCGAGAAGATTTCTATAGTTTCAAAGCTGGCTTGATCAGAGATACAATACTAAGTCAGGTTAGCGAAGCTAAAAGACGTTACTACTCCTCCATAATTTTGGAAGCCCTAGAAAAAAGATTTCCTGAGTTTCAAGGGAAGGATGAATTGTGTGCATATCACGCAAAAATGGCAGAGGATAAAGAGAAGATCAAAAAATATTGCAAATTGGTAGCGGAAAATTTAAAAAAGAAATTAGCATACGAGGAAAGTATTATCTACTATTACTGGTACATAGAAGCCGAAGACGACCCTGTAGAAAGGGAAAAAGCTGTTTCGGAATATTGTGAACTTTTGGAAATAAGAGGAGAAATCAAAAGGGCAATCAACTTTTTACAAGAGTATATTGCCCAAAATCAAATATCTGAACTTTCATTCAGAACCCTCGCCCAACTCTTTGTCGAAAGTGGCGACCCCAAATCGGCTTTAGAGGCCATAGAAAAAGCAATTGCTATGGAGAAGAAACCAGAGTCTATTGTTATGAAGTCTTGGATTTTGAGAAGACTTTTTAAAATAGATGATTCAGCAAAAATACTGGAAGAACTTTTGATAAGCGAAGGGGAAAATCTCAAAGACAAGACTAAAGGTGATGTTTATAACATTCTCGGGTTAGACTACATGGAGTTAAACAAATTGGACAAAGCTTTAGATTACTTAAATAAAGCAAAGGAAATCAGGGAAAAGGGAAATGACCTCCGTGGTACGGGAAGTGTCCATGTTAACCTCGCCATTCTTTATTCGAGGATGGATAAGTATGAAGAAGCTTTGAAGGAGTATGATATAGCAGAAGAATATTACGAAAAAGTCGGATATAAAGCAGGACTTGCAACAGTACTTAACAATAGAGCCGGCATCTATTTAGACCTCATGATGTATAAAGAAGCACTTGAAAATTTTAAAAAGACCTATATCGAATGCAAAAAGATCTTTGACAGGCATTTGCTTTCAATGGCCCTTAACAATATGGGAGTGACACTGCGCCTGATGGAAAAATTTGATGAAGCAATTGAAGCACTTTTAGAAGCAAAGAAAACAGCAGAAGAACTAAATCAGAAGGATATTTTAATATCAATAAAAAGAAACCTGGCTTATACTTATGCCATTGGGTATAGGAATATTGAAAATTCTAAAGCTCTTATAGGAGAAGTCTTGGATGCAATAGGTGAGCCCGGTAAAACATACCCGAGTTTAATCGCCTTTTTGCATGCAATAGAAATTTACCTCATTAGTAATGAAGTAAACAAAGCTATGGAACTCTGCTCTAAAGTTGAACCAAATCTCTTTAATTCGGTTTACGATGGGCTTAAAATCAGCTTCCTCGGAACCAAGGTGGCATTAGAAAAACTAAAAAATAACGACCAATCTATTAGAAAATACATAGGGGTAGCGAAGGAAGTCTTTAAGGGAAAAGAGGTAAAATCCAGAGTTCTCCTTTTGTCCACCTACCTTGAATCTTATGCAGATGTTATGATTTATCTTGGAAAAATCGAAAAAGGAATTAAACTGCTTAAATACCTTAGAAAATCAAATGAAAAATACATCTCACAACAAGAAGCCGAAAGGCTAGAGAAGAAGATTCAACGGATTCAAAAACTATTCCCCCTTGACAATTCAGAACAATAACATCATTGTAATAAAACTATGGCCACCATACATTTAACCATACTAAAAAATCTTAAACTTATGAGTCCATTTTTTATCCACAACGTAAAAATTTTCCCCGTAGAGGGGGAATTGGGCTCTAACGGCTTTAAGACCCTTGAAGAAGGAATGAAAAGCGGGGAAATTGTAATAAAAGACGTACTGGGCGTAAATGAAGTAATCATTGAAAACAGGGGGGGAACTAGAGTCTTTGCAATTGACGGTGAAGAAATCCTTGGAGCAAGGCAGAACAGAATTCTAAACACCGACATATTAATTCAGGAACCAAGAGAATACGAAGTGCCTGTATCCTGTATTGAGCAACATCGGTGGTCTGGTGATTATCGCTTTTCTGGAGCAGGTTATACGGTAACACCTACCTTGAGGGGCATCTTAGCAAAAACCATTAAAACCACCTTAGAAAAGACCCAAAAAAGAACTACCAAAGATACAGAAAAGGTTGTGAGCCGCACTGAAGAAGAAAGGGAAGAATTTCCCGCTGAAGCATACCGTGCTCCCCAACCCCTTGTATGGTCGACGGTGGATCGGTTATTGAGTAGTGCAACGGTTCATAGTGCCACCTCTTCCTTCCACGACGTCTACACCACCTTTGAAGACCAAATCAACGAATATTTGGAAGACTTTACCACTATTGAAAACGCTGTAGGATTTCTTGCCTTCTCAAATAACGAATTTATCGGGGCAGACATTTTTGGAACCAACTCCTTGTACCGTAAATTTGAGAAAAAACTTTTAAAAAGCTATATTCTGGAAGGTTATTTAAGGAAATCCCAAAGGGGAAGAACCTCCATTGAAATTTCTCCGGAAAAGCTATTGGAAAAGGCGAGCAAAACTTCTTTAAAAAAGCACAAGTCCCCCACTGAAGGTGAACTGTACTTTGGTGAAAAGGAAAAAATCCTATTAAAAGGATTCTCCCACAGCGATAATTTCTTGCATTTATCGGCTTTCCCGGTCACAACGGCAAAATAAGGTAAATAGGATTATCTAAATATTCAAATCCTTTAAAAGATTTTGATACTCTTCATCCAAGGCATCGTGAGGTACTATACGGAGGTTCGAGTTTATTAATTTATCCCCATCAAAGTGGTAATCTGCCAGGAAATAGTCTCCTCTAATTAGTACTGGGAGCCACTCTTTATCATCCTCCCACATCTCATCATAAGGTACATCTTCAAAATTGAACCACTTCGGCAATACCTCCTCACTCTCCCTGATTTCTCCATCATAATCCTCTGAAGAATAAACAAAAACATCCCAATCCCTGCCGTATACGTTATAAAAATATATGATACCCCTCAATTCCATCTTTCCGACATCGATCCCCACTTCTTCCTTTGCTTCCCTCGCTGCACAAGACTCTGGAAGTTCACCATCCTCAATTTTTCCTCCGATGCCGTTCCACTTTCCCTCGCCATGTCCGCGCTTTTTATAGACGAGCAGAATCTTTCCGCCCTTCAAAATATAAAGTAGTGTGGCTCTAACGGGCATCATAATAGTAAAGCTAAAGCTATCCCTCCCAAATCGTACACCAAGTCTTTTAAGCTGAATATCGTTTTCTTCACCTTTTTATCATAGATTTCCTTACCAAGAGAAATTGATAAGGCAATCCCCCCAGATTTATTTTTGTCCAGCCCAAAATGCAAGGAAGTTTTTGTAATTATATAGGCGGTGGCAAAATGCTTGGCCTTATCCTGGGCCCACCAGGGGTCATTGCAGGAGAAAAGAATAGCAGTTAGAAGTAACAGACTATTCATTCAAAAGGTCCTTGTATAGGTCCAGCCTTCTATCTTTAAAAATTTCGTTCAAAGGGGTAATATATTTATTCTCAGCTTCCGAGGCATCAATCTCCAACACCTTGACTTCTTCTGATAAATCGTCACTCTGGATCAAAATCTCTCCCTTAGGGTTTACGATCTGGCTCATACCTGTAAATCTTAAAACTTCTCCCTCAGATGATTTTTCTTCACCGACACGGTTTGATACTATGGAAAAGGCTCTATTTTCAATAGACCTAACAGTCATACCCCTTTGCCCCAGTCCGGGAAGAACCAAATTGGCAGAGAGTGCCAGGATATGTGCCCCTTTTAAGGCCAGAATTCTTGAAAATTCCGGGAAAAACCAGTCAAAACAGACCATCATCCCCACTTTAATACCTTTAAAATCCACAAGGACAGGGCCCGTATCACCTGGATTAAAGATCAATTTTTCCTTGTAAAAGAGGTGACTTTTCCTGTAAACAATAATTTCTCCTGAGGGCAAAAATGCATACTGGCTGTTGTACAAAGAACCTTCCAAAAGTTCTGCAAAACCCGATAAAATAAGTGCATCTCTTTCTTGAGATAATCTTTTCAAGAACCTGGCAGGCTCACTCTCAAAACCTTCATCGACAAAGGGTAATATTTCTTCGGGACTTAGAAAAAAGTAACCTGAGAAGGCGAGCTCGGGTAAAACGAGAATGTCAAAATCTAAATCCTGAACTAACTGCTCAACCTTTTTGATATTTTCCTCAACCCTTCCCTTTATAGGATAATACTGTAGATATCCGACCTTTACCTTCATAATTCCACAAGGTAATTCTTAAATGGAATCAAAGATTCGGGTCCATCAGCTGTCAAAAGAAAAGTGTCTTCAACACCCAAAATTCCAAAGGTCTTGTTGATTAATTTGGGCTCAACGGCAAATACAGAATTTTCCTGCAGAGGTAGGGCGAAGCCCTTTGCAATGAAAGGATATTCGTCCACCTCTAACCCTATCCCATGTCCTATGAATTTGACCCTATCCCTTCCAATCCCCATGAAGTAGTCACCCACACCCAAAGAATTCGCATATTCAATCGTGCTATTGTATATTTCATCGCAGGAGATACCAGGCTTCATCTTGTCTTTAACAAAATTAAAAATTGATTCCAGTTTACTCCAGAAGGCAATTACATCATCACCAAGTTTTCCGTAATAAAAAGTCCTTGTGGCATCTGCTATATATCCATCGTAATTTATCATCACATCAATGGTAAAAGGCTTGTCCTTTTCTATTTTTTTGTTAGAAGCACCTTGAGGAAAAGCCTCGGAAACTCCCTTCCCCCCTGTTGGCGCATCCATATAAGAAGAATAGAGAGCATCCTCACCTTGAAGTATGTGGGAAAAGGAAGCTTCATTACCAAAAGAGTGCATCCTGTAGATTCCAATATTTCCAACTTTTTTAGAATAATATTCAAGCTCAATAAGAAGGTCCAGTTCCGACATTTCAGGCTCGAACACCTCTTTCACTTTTTGAAACACATCAGCAACAATTTTACCTGCACTTCTTAACTTTTCAATTTCCTCAGCACTCTTAATCATCCTCAATAATCTGACTTCGTGAGTTATATCAACAACCTCTGAAAGATTTAGAGCTTTCTGAACTCTTTGCACTAAATTATACGGGACCGAATCCAATTCCAGACCCACAATCTTAATTTCCCCTTCAACATAGCCTTTAATTTCCTTAAAAGAGTCGATGTAAAAAGTCTTAACCTTTGAGCCTATCTCACGTTCCTTAGGCCTTCTCACGAATAAAAATGACTCATCCCTTGAGACATATAAAACTCCATTCACGAAAGAACCCGAAAAGTAAAAAATATTTGTAGGCTTCAAAAGTATTATTGCATCAATTCCTTTCTCGGAAATAATTTTTTGCAGACTTTTAATGCGTTCCATAGAGTTCCTCCATTTTTACTATCAACTCGTATAAGATTTGGTGTGAAGGAATCTCAACCTTATGTTTGTTAGCAAGTCTCATCAAATAACCATTTAAAAATTCAATCTCTGTTTTCTTCTTTTTTTCAAGATCCTGTAACATAGAGCATTTATTTTCCTGAGTGGCCTTAACCACTTTTTTTAGGTCTTCAACTAATTTGTTCGGATTGAGATCTATTCCCTCAAGGGATAAAACTTTTACAGCCTCATTTATCAAATTGGAAACTACCTTAGAGCCCAACAACCTCATCATATAACCATTTCTAACTCTCAGCACACTGCAAATAGGATTTATAATACTATTCAACAGAAACTTCTCATATACCACTTCCTTTGGCTCCAAGGATGTAACGGAAGCAATTTCTGACTTGTTGAGAATCTCAGCAAAATCCTCAACAGATTCACGAGATGCAGTAAAGGAGGTAACCACATTCTTAATCTTCCCATCAGTGAGATTTCTTATTTTGTGAACATCAAAGGCGTAAAGGCCTTCCCTAACGGACAATATTAAGTGATCCTCCCCGTAAATTTCTGAAGCTTTAAGATGCACCTCCACCCCATTCTGAACAGTCACAATGTAGTTAAAAGATAACCTCTTTTCTTTTATCTCATCCAATATTTTCATAGCGTCCTGACTTTTTGCAGCGACTATTAAATAATCCGTCTCCAGATCCGTTGTATCCTCATAAACGTAGCAGGGAATTTTTACCACATATTTCTTATCCTTGTGAAAGTATTCAATACCTTCACTCTCAATTTGCCTTTTGTCGGATCTCTTACTAACCAAGGCCTCAACAGTATTACCGCTTAAAGCGAGTCTTGTAGTCAAATAACCACCGATTGCCCCTACACCAATTATAAGGAACCTCATATTACTACCTTGAGAGCGTTGGGCATGGAAGAAACCTTGATCTCTTTAAAATTGCTGAAGAGTTCACCATCAAGTTGAAAACTAAAAGGTTTATCTGATTTAATATTAAGTTTTTCTGTCTTAAAATACGTTACTTCTGGAAGATAAACATGCCTGCCTTTAAAAGCTTTGTAAAAATTTGTGAAAAATCGCATAGGTCGAAGGGGTCCTATTATTGACACATCCAACAATCCGTCCTTAAGGCTGGCCTTTGGAAACAATCGGAAACCCCCACCCAAATATTGTCCATTACCTACATTGAAAAGTAGAAATTTTCCGCAAAAAGAATTATCTTCACCCTCATTAACAGTAAGGTCCGTTCCCTTGAAAGTGATAAAAGTCCAAAGCACTGCACTGGTATATAAGAAGTCACCTTTTAATAATTTTATCTTTTTCATATTGTCCAATACAACTGAATCAAAGCCAATACCCATTCCATTCACAAAAAATCTCTTAAAACCCTGACTCTCAACAACTCCCACATCTACCTCTACCACTCCGCTTGAAGATAGTCTCTTCTCCAAGATAGTATTAAATTTTTGGAACGGATAAATATATTTTACAAAATCATTTCCTGTACCTAATGGAAGGGGCAAGAGAGGGATATCAGTTCCAACTAAATGTTGAGAAACCTCATTGATCGTTCCGTCCCCACCTGCCACAATTACCTTATCATATTTTCCTGATGCAACAATCTCCTTTGCTATTTTCAGGGCTTCCCCTTTATATTGAGAAATAAAAACATCAAAGGATTCATTGTTTCTATTTAAGTACTCAATTATTTCCGGCAACCTGGACAATGCTCTCCCTTTTCCAGAGACTGGGTTCACAATTATGGCAATCATTTTACCCTCAAAATAATAAGTTCTTTTTCACCACTTCTCGACACTAGGGCCTTAATTTTTTCCTCCTCAACACCTAGAGAAACCAGATATCTCTTTATCGCAAGGGCCCTTGCAGATTGATTCTTTTCTCCTGGATACAATATAATTTGGACTGAATCGTACACCAATGCTGACAGTGAATTATATAATTTCTTTAAAGCTTCCTCTCCCTGTGCTGTTAATTGGTCGGTATTACCTTTGAAAAAGTTTTTTTGTTCATATTTGAGACTCAGAGGTAATACAGTTTGCGGCTCCTCCTGTTTTTGAGTCACGGGTAATTTTCTAATAACACTGAATAAACTATCCTTGAGAATCTTGTTTTCTTTCTCTAAGGCCTCAGTTTTATTGACGACCGGCAAATAGATAAAATTGTAAAAATAGCCCAAATAGACAGAAAATCCAATCGTTAGTATGAAAAAAAACCATCCTAACTTTTTCATTAGTTTTAAATTATAAATACTTATGGTGGTTTAAGCAAAAAGAATAATGCATGTGTTTAATTTTAGGCTATTTAACAAACAAAATCTGAATCTTGACAAAGTTTTTTCTTAACATTATAATATTATTGTAGGAGGTATATATGCGAGTTTTTATGGTAGCCGTGCTTCTCCTGGCGGGTATGCTACAGGCATCAAAGCCAGGGTTAGAAATCAAAAAAGAAGAGAGTGTCCCAGTGTTTTCCACCAGTGGGACCAATAGGGGAACTCCTGCAAAGCCGTCGGATTTCTCGGCAAAAGAACCAACTGACACTTTGTACTATTACAATTACGTGGATTACACCGCTATAGGTTTATCTCAAGGAGGTACCTTTGAGGCTGCAATAAGGCTTACTCCAGAAGAGCTGGGACCCTACAACAACTGGAGTCTTATTATGGTGAGATTTTTCCACCACGAAAATGTCTCCCACTCTGGACAGGTGAAAATCTACGCACAGGGGACACAGACAGAACCAGGAGCCCTGATTACAACCCAGCCTTTCACGGCTCCAACTTCAGGCTGGATCACCATTACACTTGATAATCCAGTTACAATAAATTCCGGCCAAGACCTCTGGGTATCGGTGGAAATTACTCACGCTGCAGAGCAATATCCTATTTCCGTTGACTCAGGTCCAGCAGTTCCCTTCAAAGGAGATTTCGTATATGAAGCAAGTTTAGGGTGGGCGGAGCTTGGAACCTATAATCTTAACTACAACTGGGACATTGAAGCCATCGTCCAGCTTACTGGCGATCCTCAAGATCCCCTTTCACCCTCAAACCTGACGGCCTACTCTGACTATACAACACCTACAAGTATCCACCTCACCTGGACCGACCCAACAACGAGGGTTGATGGAACACCCCTTGATAGCTTCCGGATCAGAATTTTGAGATTTTCTGAACTTCAACCCGACCCCGTTTTTGTAGATACCCTTAGGGAAGGAATCGGTCAGTATACAGATACTGGATTAACCGACGGCGTTCGATATACTTACATTTTACAGACCTGGACCTACGACGATTCCCTCAGCGTGCCCGTCAGCGTCAGCTGGTATGCGGGTGGAGATCCATGGCCAGCACCGCCTGCTTTGCTTCAGGTTAATGTAATAACGGAGGACACCGTAGAAATTGTTGGTAGAACTCCCGCAACCCAGAGGGATGGAACGCCCCTTGACGACCTAGCAGGAATAAATGTATATATAAATGGAAATCTCCATCATTTTTATGCCATTACCAACCCCAACGTGGTCTTTTATGACACAGTAGAGGTAATACCAGGAACTATAACAGTTTTCTTAAAAGCTATTGACAATGAAATATCTGCTCACGAATCTGAGCCGAGTAATCCAATAACAGTGATAACGAATGTTCATGCCGGTGGTCCTGATGGCTACGGTTATACCTTCAAGGATTCGGACTACGGGACTGGCCCATCTTTCATCTGGTACGATACTCAGGGCGGACAGGTGATAACCCTCGGTGATGACGCTGTTGCAACCCTCAATCTACCATTCGCATTCCCCTTCTACGAACAAAATCTAACCTCAATTTACCTTTGCTCAAATGGATTTTTGTCTGACACAACATTAACATCATTATCAAACTATGACCTTCCCTATGTATCCTTCAGACATCTTATAGCCTTCTTCTGGGATGACCTCAACCCTACAGCTGGCGGTCAGATAAGGTATCTGGCAACACCGGACTACGCTGTAATTCATTTTGAAAATGTACCCCACTATGGGACCTATCAGCCCGGCGTTTACAACATGCAATGTATCCTTTATCCTAACGGCGATATCGTGATGAGCTACCTCCATATGGAAGGCACTTTAAACTCCTCAACCATCGGAATCCAGGGAAATCGTGGAGAAAATAACTGGTACTTGAAATACACATATAATGGGAATCCTCTTGTTGTTCATGATTCCCTCACAATTTACTGGAAGAGACCAGTAAGAGCCCACGACCTTGCAGTCAACTCCATACTGGAGCCAGGAGATTTAATACCGCTTCAACCCTTCACACCCACCGCATCCATAAGAAATGTAGGTGCAGAAATTGAGACCAACATTGACGTTGAATTTATGATAAAACTCGGGGATGATATAATCTATTCACACACAATTAATGTAAGCCAGATTGGTCCAGAGCAATCCATTACCCTAACCTTTAATGAGTTCACACCACCTGTAGCCTCCGCAAATTTCTATGCAACGGTTACCATCCTGTTCTCCGATGATAACAACCAGAACAATACCTTAACAAAGAACTTCTTCGTCTACGAAGAGCTAACCGACTTTGAGGACAACAACGGTGGCTTTGAGGCTCAGGCTGGAACTCAATGGGAATGGGGTATTCCTACTTCGGGTCCTGGTTCAGCCCATTCAGGTCAGAAATGCTGGGCAACAGTCCTTGGTGGAAGCTATCCAAACAGTGCCAACTGGAGTCTATATTCTCCCGAGTATCAGGCAGCCGTTGATACACCTTCCATTGCCTTCTTCCACTGGTATCAGTTTGAGAATAATTACGATGGTGGAAACATAGCGGTCTCAGTTAATAACGGGCCCTATGTACTTGTTACCCCGAGGGGAGGATATACGCACACCAGTATCGCAGGATTGGGTGAACCTGGTTACTCAGGTTCCTCCGGAGGATGGAACATCGTCGTAGTTGATCTACCACAGATTGTTGCTGGAGATTACTTCAGGGTGAAGCTTAGATTTGGTTCTGATGCATCTGTCACTTATCCAGGCTGGTATGTGGATGACTTCTTGCCCTTTGGAGCAAACCCTACTTCCGTTGGAGAAGGAAGCTTGATAACAAAACTCTACATTCCTTCCATTTTCAAGAACTCCATATCCTTTGCCTTAAATATTGATAAACCTCAAAAACTTGAAGTAATCCTGTACGATGTTTCCGGAAGGGAAGTCCAGAAACTCTTCTCCGGCACCGTGAACCACGGCCAGCACAAGATTACAAGCAATACAACACTGTCCAAGGGCGTCTACTTCCTGAAGCTCCAGCTTGGCGGTGAAAGCATCACAAGAAAGGTAATTGTGACGAAGTAAAGTAAGGCTTCTCCAAATAAAAAGGGGGCTCCGAAAGGAGCCCCCTTTCATTTTAGAGAAATATTATTTTACCTCACTGCCTTAAGAACATAATCAAGGAACATTTCCTCAGGAAGGGCACCCTCAAAGGAAACTTTTTCATTAATCACTACCTTAGGAACACCGTAAACGCCATACTTCTGAGCGAGGAATGGGAACTCAATAGCCTCAAAGACTTCAGCCTTAATCATATCGCTTTCCAGTGCCATCTTATGGGCAGTGATTGCAGCGGATGGACAATATGGACAGGTGGGTGTCACAAACACCTTTATATGCACCGGCTGGGTTAATGTGGCAAGTTTCGCCTTTGTATCACCCTTAAGTCCGGAGTCTTTTCTTGAGACCATAATTATGTCCTCAAGCAGTGTGGAAAACTCGTATCCAGAAGGTATTCCGTAATAACGGATTCCGTAATCCTTCTCACCTTCTATTATTATCGCGGGGATCTGATCATTTATTCCGTAGGCATCAGCTTTATCCTTATGTTCTGCATGGTTCAAAACCTCAAGGGTTATTAGGTCTGAAAGCTCAGCCACCTCTTCCAGTATTTGCCTTGTCTCACGGCAGTACGTGCATTCGAGAGCTTGAGTGAAGTTTATAATCTTCACCGGATTCACCATTTCCTTGAACATTTCCCTGATTTCATTTTTGTCACTTTCTGACAAGAATCCCATAGTAAAAACCTCCTTTTAAATTTTTATGACAGTTCTAACATCCTATTTAATGTCCTTTGAGCCTTCTCAATTATTTCAGGCTCAAGGACGATTTCATAACGTTCATATAATAAAGATGCATAAATGCTTTCCAATGTAATTTTCTTCATTTTTTGACATATTGCAGTTCTGGGAGGCTTGTAAAATTTTTTATCGGGCATCTCCCTCTGCGCCCTATCCACAAGTCCCTCTTCTGTGAAGAAAACAAACTCTGTGCTATTCAAAAGTTTCGCTGTTTTAATCATTCCCTGAGTAGATTCTACATAGTCGGAGTTCAACAACACCTCTTCCTTGCACTCAGGATGGGAAATAATAACTGCCCCCGGATGCTTTTCCTTAGCCTCATAAACGTCATCCTCCGTAAATTGGTCATGCACATAACAATAACCATTCCAGGGGATTATCTCCTTGTCTTTCACGTGGATTGATACGTAGTTGGCAAGATTACGGTCCGGGACAAAGATAACCTTTTTAGCATCCAGATTCCTTACCACCTTCACAGCATTCGCACTGGTAACACATACATCAGCCATAGCCTTAACCTCAGCATTAGTATTTACATAGGCAACGACCAATGCATCAGGATGTTCTTCTTTCAGTCTCTTAAGGGACTCCACATCCACCATATCAGCCATAGGACAACGCGCAGCAGGTTCAGGAGCCAGTACTCTTTTTTGAGGTGATAAAATCTTAGCAGTCTCCGCCATAAAGGTTACACCAGCAAAAACAATAATATCTGCATCAGTCTCCTTAGCCCTCCTGGATAGATCCAGAGAATCACCAAGAAAATCAGCGATCTCCTGGATTTCCGGCCTCTGGTAGTTGTGAACCAGAAGGACGGCGTTTTTCTGGTTTTTTAAATCTATAATCTTTTGCTGAAGTTCCTTAAATTCGCTCATATCTACTCCTTCTTAAACTTTACTTCCCACCGATTTCCATCCTGCTTCAGGTATTCAACTTTGGTTCCCATAAATTTAGCAATTTTCAAAATCTCTTTAAGGCCATCAGCATTGTCACCTTCCATCACAAAGGATTCCCCCTGCGGTGTCTTCACAAATGCATTCCTGAACTTCACAACGTGCTCTGTAACACAACCTTCTCCTATACAGCTGAATCTCCTCTCGTCACTCATTATTGTAAATAACCTCCACTTCTTTAACATCCCATAAAGGCGAAATCCTCTCAATTATTTCTTCCTTAAGGTGGTTGGCAAACTCCTCATTTTCCCTCATATCTAACAGAATCTTAACTACACCATTTTCCACCTTCACATCCTTCACAGTTTTTGCGCGAATGACATCTACACCCTTTCGCGGATCAATCACATGTTTCAACCTGTTCACAACAACTTCCCCCGTAGTTGGATTTTTCTCCTTCAAGAGTCCATGCCGATGTTCATAGTTTTCAATTGCGGTGTGCAGTGCATCAACTGCCAAGACAGCACAGTGGATTTTAGTGGGAGGAAGGCCCTCCAACTCTTTGTCCGCATCCTTCCATGTGATTTGTTTTGCTTCTTCAAGAGTTTTGCCTTTAGCCAACTCGGTCACAATTGAAGCGGTGGCTATATTGGAGGCACAACCATAAGATTTGAACTTGATATCCACAATTCGTTTTGTTTCTGGGTCTACCTTTAAGAAGATTTGAACCATATCACCACAGGCAGGAGAACCCTCGGTAGCCTTGGCATCGGCGTCGGGAATTTCCCCAACATTCCTTGGATTAACGAAAAATTCTATCAATTTTTTTGAATATGGTAAAGCCATATCAGTTTCCCCCTAAAGGACTTAATTCTCTTAAAGTTTTTATAACATCTTTTAAAACACCAACAGTATAATCTACTTCTTCCTTTGTATTATACTTAGAAAAGGAAAACCTGACTGAGCCATGGGCATCTTCATGACTGTGCCCCATTGCAAGAATTACATAGGATGGTTCCAATCCTCTGGAGAAGCAGGCAGAACCGGAAATAACCGCTATGCCCTTCATATCCATATAGAGCACGATCGACTCCCCTTCCACATATTTAAAGGTCAGGTTCAGATTAGCGGGATGCCTTTTTGAAAAATCGGAAGAACCCAAGAGGTTCACTTCTTCAACTTGTTCCATCACGCTTCTATAAAAGTAATCCCTCAATTCCTTTACTCTCTCTATTTCGTTCCAGTCAACTATTTCAAGAGCCTTAGCAAAACCAACAATTCCGGGGATATTAGGAGTTCCTCCTCTTAAATTGAATTCAAAGTAACCGCCATCTATCTGTTTTACAGCCTTTACTCCCTTCCGCAAATAGAGTGCACCCACACCTTTAGGTCCGTGAATCTTATGAGCCGTCAAACTTAAAGCATCCACACCCAACCCCTTAACATCAATTGGCATCCAACCAACAGCGTAGGTACCATCTGCATGTATCAGTATTTCGGGATTCTTACTTTTCACAATTTCTACAATCTTATCGTAAGGCTGCACCGTTCCGACTTCGTCGTTTACCAGTTGTATTGAAACCAGAATAGTATCTTTCCTTATTAAACGTTCCAACTCTTCAAGGTCAATAAATCCCTCTTTATCAACGCCCACTTCTTCCACCTCAAACCCAAAACCTTTTAGACTTCTTAAGGAATCTAAAACGGCTCTACCTTCAATTTTAGATGTCAATATGTGTCTTCCTTTATTTTCGTTGGCAAAGGCAATGCCTTTAATCGCAAGATTGGTCGCTTCCGTTCCACCTGAAGTAAAAATTATTTCATCATAATTTGCGTTGATAAAGCTTGCAACTTTGTTCCTTGACGAGTCCAGCAAGTCTTTAACAATTTGACCCGGGGTATGAATAAATTCAGAAGATGGCAAGGAATAATTGTCCCTTAAGACCTTTACCATCTCTTCTATAACTCTCTCGTCCACCTTTGTCGTGCTTGCATTATCAAGATAGACCTTCATTTTTCACCCCAATTTGGATTCTTTAAGGATATTCAGAAATTTCTCTTGTATCTCTTTCCAAAAACTTTCCACTTTACACTTTTCAGCTATAGGACATTCATACTTTGTAAAATCAAAGCACCTCGCAAGCTTCACGTCTTCCTTCAAGGCTTTCATAACATCGTAAAGACTTATTTCACTGAGGGGCTTTATGAGTTTATACCCCCCTTCCACTCCCCTCTTGGATGCAAGAATTTCAGCTTTAACGAGAGCTCCAAAAATCTGCTCCAGAAATTTTATCGGAATATTCTCTTTGAAAGAAATCTGTTTCAGAGTGGCGCTTTTATCCTCAAAGGAATCAAGCCTTACCAACGCTCTAACTGCATACCTAACTTTCTGTGATATTTTTAGCATATCTCAAATCCTATTAGTATAGTATGAATTATGGTGTATCGGGTATGAAATGTCAACCGCGCTATTTAAAAACTTCAGAAAAGCTTTTAAACCTAGAAAAATTCTCATATTAAAACTATTCCCTTCTCAAGATAAGCCTTAAGAAGGGTCATCATTTGTCCCCACCCGTAAGCACAATTATACCTTATGTGAAGTTCTTCCTCATCTTTTACGAAGATAGTGTCTCTTATCTCAAGGACGGTGGAGTTGTCTCCAACGGCAGTCAGTTTAAACTCTACCCTACTTCTAAAACCATCCTCTTCCTCAAACCAAAGGAATTCAAATACCTTTTCAGGCACTACAACGAGAACCTTTCCTCGATCCAGAACCTCTTCAACATCAGTGAGCCTTACCCAACGAAAGAACATATTGCCATCCTCTTCAATTCTCATACCATCGGTAAACCAGGGGTCCCAACCCTTTGGGTTATAAAGGGCGTTCCAAAGTTTTTTAACACTCACGTTGAACTTTTCCGCAAAGTACATCTGTTCGTTTTGAATTCCCATGGTGGCCCCCCTATTTTCAGAATTTTAAAATCAAATATCTTATAACCGGTAAATAAAGGGTAGAAGCAAGGGTGCTTACTATAATGATATTGGAAAACAACTCCGGCTCAAAATCGTATTGCTGAGTTAGATTCACCAAAGTAAGAGCCGTAGGCATAGCTGAGAGTAAAACAATTATTTCCAGTTCCTTTCCAGAAATAGACAAAAATCTTGAAACAAAATAAGTGATTAAAGGTAGCAAGACCATTCGGGGAAGAGAATACAAAATGCCCTGTAAAATCCTCTTGTATTTTCTCCCGTAAAGGTAAAGACCCAGCATAAAGATAGCAACAACCGCAGTAGATTTTCCGAGCATCGATAAACCGCCGTAAACAAAACCTGTTAGACTCAAGCCTATTAAATTGGTCAATAATCCAGCGAAAATTGCAATGATCAGGGGATTTTTTGAAAATCTTTTTGCAAGAATTGCCAATATTTCGCTCATTCTTAACTTTGGAGATGAATAAAACTCCAGTAAAAGAAGGATCGCCGAAAGTCCTATTATTCCTGAGACCGATGCTATTAGCGCCGTTAATTTCATAGATTCTGTGTCACTATAAATGAAACTGATAAAGGGAATACCGAAAAAGGCGGTACTTCCGAAAACGGTGCTTACCGAGAGAATGTAAAAATATTTGTTTTCAAGCCTAAAAGCTTTCCCAAGAATCCAGTAAAAAAACAAAAGTAAAAGTATGGGGATAATAGCAGATAAGGCGTATCGCAAAGAGGTTGAGTTCAATGGAATCTGGTTTAATTCAACAAAAATAAAAGAAGGGAGGGCGATGTAGTAAATGTAGGCATTGAAAACCTTTTCATCGCCCTCCTTGAAAACCTTGATCCGGCGGAAGTAAAAGGCAATTGCTACTATTAATAATATCTGTAAACTGGTGCTAATCAAATTTTACTTCCCTTTACTCTACCTGAATTAATCTCCTTTCCTCTCAGACAGCTCCCGATCCAGCATCAAAAGCCCTTGCTTGGAATCTCCAATCATTTCCAGCTTGGCTACTATTTCAGAGGCATTTGCCTCTTCCTCAACCTGCTCATCAACAAACCATTGTAGCATGGAAAAACTGGCCCTATCCTTTTCCTGCTCAGCAATATCTACCAGTTCGTAAATCATCCTCGTAACCTTTTGTTCGTGTTCAAGGACGGCTTTGAAGACATCCAACGGGTCTTTCCACTCAAAGGGTGGTTTTTCAATGGCTTCAAATCTAACCCTTCCTCCCCTTTCAATTAAATAACGCATAAATTTTTCGGCATGTTCCATCTCTTCGTGATACTGGACATACAACCAGTTGAAAAATCCCATCAGATTTTTATCAGCGAAGTAAACTGCCATGGAGAGGTACATATAGGCAGAATACATTTCTGCATTTATTTGTTTGTTTATAGCCTCTTCCATCTTTTTACTTATCTGCATAGCCAAACCTCCTTTTTGTATGTCTTAATTTTAATACAACATTGAAATAATTCAAAATTTCCTTTTTCCTTTTTATCCAATAAAATTTTAATATGACAAACAAAGACTACGAAATAGCAAAAAATTTGCACTTCCACGTCAAACTGGAAGAGGCAAAGGAATATTTTTTGAAGGCTCTGGAAGTTGAGCAAAACTCAGGTGAAATCCTGAGGGACTACGGAATGCTACTCATCGACTTGGGAGAATATGAGGAGGCCCTTGAATATCTTGAGAAGGCTATGAAGCTTAGTGATGACCCCTATGCGTTATACTATAAAGCCATAGCCCTTCACTATATGGGTAAAATGGAAGAGGCGGAAAAATTTTATAAACAGGTGAAGGATAGACTAAGAGGCTCAATGAATGTTAGTGCAGACTTAGGGGATTTATACTATGACCTAGGAGATTTCGAAGAAGCAGTTAAGGAATATAATGAAGCCACAGAATTAGACCCCTTCGACCCCATTATTTTAAACAATCTTGCACTGTGTTACTTTCAGCTAAATAAACTGGAAGATGCAATAAATACGATCAAAAAGGCCATTGAGATTTCCCCAGAAAACCCGGAATTTTATGATAATCTGGGTGTACTACTTTTTGAGAAAGGTGAGACGGAAGAAGCAATTAAAGAGCTTTACAAAGCAGTAGAACTGGACCCAAAATTTGCTCAGGCATACGCAGACCTGTGCCGTATATATTACGACTTAGAGCAATACGATGATGCAGAGCAGGAAATTAAAAAGGCGCTGGAGATTGAGCCCGATAACCCCCTATTCCACTCCATTCTCCACAATATTTATCTGAAACAGAACAAAAAACAGGAAGCCGATGAAGAGGCTGAAAAAATCTTGAAACTAATCAAACCTGATGATAAAGATACGAAAACAGATTAATGCTCTGATAGAGCAATTCTTAGAGTTAACCCAGGGCGAGAGGTTCTTCGAATTAGATGAAACGATATCCGGTAGGGGTTATGTCCAGCTTAAGTACTCCGTTAATATTTCACCTTATCAATCATTAAAAACCTTTGAAAAAGAATATCCTGAAAACAACACCAAAAAACTTTTAGATTTCCTCAGTAATTCAAAGGAAATTCTGGTTCTGGATATTGAGACCAGCGGCCTATCAAGGGACGTTCCTATCTTTATGGCAGGTGTACTAAAGGATGATGGTAAGACCATAGAGGCATACCAGTTTGTTGCAAGAACCATTAATAAAGAAAAGAAACTACTTAAATGGCTCAAAGGTTTTTTTAATGAACATAAAGTAATTACCTACAACGGGAATTCATTTGATTTGCCCTTCGTAAGAGAACGCTGCGCCTTCCATGGTCTTGAATTTGTACCCCCTGAACTTCATCTTGACTTGCTTCCTTTCGCACGAAAGGTATGGCGAGACAGCTTTAATTCAAGAAAGCTGACGGTCCTGGAGCATAACATATTGGATTTGCGGAGAGAGTTCGACATACCTTCAGCCTGGCTCCCATATCTAATAGAACTATATCTAAAAACCGCTGATGAACGCTATCTTAAATTAATCGCCAGACACAACCTATACGACTTATTAACAACGCACTCCCTGCTCAAAGAATTGGAAAAATTTATCACAAACCTTTAGTATATATGTAATGGACAAATTTAATTTTTTTGAACTGGAAATTTCAGGCGTTTACCTTATTGAACCGAAAATCTTTGAAGATCAAAGAGGCTTCTTTATGGAAATTTTCCGCGAAGATATCTACATTGAGCGCTTAGGAGTTGAATTTGTGCAATCAAACCTCTCCTTTTCCAAAAAAGGAGTATTAAGAGGACTTCATTATCAAAAGTCACCATCCTCCCAAGCAAAATTGATACAGGTTATAAAAGGTGAAATTTTTGACGTAGCCGTGGACCTCAGGAAAGAATCCCCAACCTTTGGGAAATGGGTCGGAGTCGTGCTTTCAGAATCCAATAGACAGCAACTCTTCATACCGGAAAGGTTTGCACACGGCTTCTGCGTTTTAAGCGACTATGCTATTGTTCTCTATCATACTTCTTCCTATTATGTGCCGGAGCTGGAGAGGGGTATAATATGGAATGATCCTGAGTTAAACATAGACTGGCCGATAAAAGACCCAATTATATCAGATAAGGATAGTAGGTTGCCTCCCTTAAAAATGGCAGATTTAGATTGAAATGAAGTTCGTAATTTTTGGAGCAATGGGTCAGCTGGGGAAAGAAATCCAACAGGAACTTATAAAGAGGAAATTAGAAGTATACGCCTTTTCAAGGGAAGAAGTAGATATAACCGAGTTTGAGAAGGTTAGAGAAGTTATTAGATCTCTAAATCCGGAATTTATTATTAACGCATCCGCTTATAACGACGTGGACGGTGCTGAAGTTGATAAGGAAACAGCTTTTAAAGTGAATTCCTATGCTGTAAAAAATCTTGCGGAATTAGCCTCTAAACAAAAGTCGATTCTGGTCCATTTCAGTACCGACTATGTTTTTGATGGAACAAAAAATAAACCTTATACCCTCCTTGATGCCCCAAACCCCTTAAACACATATGGAAAAAGTAAACTGGAAGGTGAAACTTTCATCCAAGATCTTTTGAATCGCTATTTTATAATTAGAGTAAGTTGGGTTTTTGGCTTTGGTAAAAGGAACTTTCCACACAAATTAATTGAACTTACAAAAACTCAGAATACAATAAAAGTAGCAACAGACCAAATTAGTTCCCCCACTTATACTAAGGATGCTGCTAAGGTGATAGTGTCCCTCATTCTAAAGGGTAAATTTGGCCTCTATCACTTAGCAAATAACGGATTCTGCAGCAGATACGAATGGGCTGAGACCATATTGCGTGCATTAAACTGGAAGGGAGAATTGATCCCTGCTAAGATGGAAGAATTTAGACCATTAGCTAAGAGACCGGTATTTACGCCATTGGACTCAAATAAAATCATCGAGGAAACGGGTATTAATCTTCCAGACTGGAAAGACGGAACTACAAGGTTTATAAAGGAGTTGAAAGGGGACTGATGCTTTACAAGTTGGATGTTTTAAAAGTCATAGGGCGAAATAGGCCACTCTTTAAAGAAGAAAAGGAGATTCTCCAAAAAAATTTCAAAAAGGAAATTGAAAAATCATCTTTCCTTGTCATAGGTGGTGCAGGCAGTATCGGAAGAAGCACAGTAAAAACTCTCATAAGTTTCAACCCCAAAAAAATCCACATAGTAGATATTAACGAGAATAATTCTGCAGAGCTTATCAGAGATTTGAGGAGTTCCAACATTATTAAAGATACTGAAGTTAGAACCTTCATTGTGGATTTTGGCTCTAAGGAATTTGAGAGGCTCTATTTGAACCAAGGTCCCTATGATTTTGTTCTGAATTTTTCTGCCTTAAAACACGTGAGAAGCGAAAAGGACCCATATACCCTGATGAGGATGCTGGAAGTTAACATTCTTAATGTGGCAAAATTGATGGAAATATTGAAAAAGAATCCACCTCAGGCCTTCTTCTCTGTTTCCACGGACAAGGCAGTGAACCCAGTAAATATGATGGGGGCTTCCAAAAGAATGATGGAGATCCTTCTGATAGGGAACAGCGATATGATTTATACCACCTCCTCGCGATTTGCCAATGTAGCCTTTTCCGAGGGGAGCCTCTTATGGGGTTTCAAAAGACGTGTTGAAGAGTGGCAACCAATTGCCTGTCCAAAAAACATAAGAAGATACTTTATAACTCTTGATGAATCTGGAGTTCTTTGCCTTGCTTCAACCTTTTTGGCAAACTCTGGAGAAATTTTCGTTCCTAAGCAAAGGGATAATCTCCCAGCAATTACGCTCACACAAGTCGTTGAGAATTTCTTAGAACAATTGGGTTTTGAACCTTACTACACCGAGGACCCAGATGAGGCAATATCAAAAGTAACGGAATTAATTAAACATAAAAAATGGCCCGTTGTTTTAACAGAACCTGACACCACTGGAGAAAAGGAAATAGAAGAGCTTTACCGTGAAGATGAGATAATTGATACCTCAAGATTTTCTGAGACCACAGTTGTATTACCAGTACAGAGAGCTAAAGCAAAGGAAATAGCAGAACTTTTCCTCTGGGACTTAAAAACATTGAGAAATCTTGACTTTACCAGAGAAGATGTTGTAAAACTCTTTAAAAAATATCTCCCCAATTTCAAACACTTAGACACGGGAAAATTTCTCGACGAACGGATGTAATTATATGACACCAAGGTGTTCTAACAAGATCTTTAGACCGAGCAGTATCAATATCACACCACCAATAGCTTTTGTATATTTGAATTTCTCCGAAATAGCTGAAAATTTAGCACCAACAAAAATTCCGATCACACTAATCGAAAAAGTAAGTAGGAAAAGAAATATTGCAAAAATTCCAACGCTGCCGGAAATGATAGAGGTGACAACACCTATAGCAAGGGCATCAATGCTTACTGCGACAGAAACCGAAAATAAAGTCTTGTAACTACTTGAAAAACCACAAACTTTTTTCTCTTCGTCAACTTGCTCTAAAATCATATGGATACCAACAGCAAGGAGGAGTCCGAAGGCTATCCAATGGTCAAAGGGCGCTATCAAGGTCCGTGATGTCTGCCCTCCATAGTAACCGATCAAAAAGAGTAAAGACTGGGTCAAACCAAAGGCAACACCTATTTTTAGATACTTTCTGAGAGTAATACATTTTAAAATCAAACCTTCAGTAATCGATGTAACAAAACAATCCAAGTTAATAGAAAGAACAAGGAGCAAAAACTCCCAAATTCTACTCACAGATTCAGAACCTCCCTAAGGGCATTCACCACGTGTTCAATTTCTTTTCTCTCCAAATCACCGTAAAATGGGAGGGACAGAAGTCTTGGACTTATATTTACAGCCACATCAAGATCGCATGAAATCAACTCCTTAGCCAGAATAGAATCAAAAAATTCAAGCTTATTTACAAGAGGATAAAATACCTTTGTTGGCACACCTCTTATCAACATCTCCCTAATAACAAAATCACGCTCTGCATCTTCGGGGAGCAAAATGGTAAAACTATACCAAGAAACATGGGCGTCTTTGGGTTCATTCAATACCCTCACCTTTTCTAACTTTAAAAGTCCCTGTTTGTAATGTTCATAAACCATTCTTCTTTTTGCTAATATCTGATTAATTCTAATCATCTGCCCCACACCCACAGCACTGGACAATTCATCGAGATTATAGTTAAACCCACCCATTATAGCCTTATATTCTACGTATTCCGCGGCCACTCCATGATACCTCAACATCTCTGCTTTCTTGTAGTCTTCTTCGCGCCTGAAAGCAACCCCGCCCCCTTCTCCCACATTTAAAGGTCCATATCTTGTAAAACTAAATACCCCTACGTCAAAAATACTTCCAGTATACACCATCTCTTCATTTAACATGACTTTTGAACCAAAGCTTTCCCAGCAGACATCTATAATTTTCAAACCAAATTCTTTCCTTAACTCAGAAAATTCCTCAACCGCTGGAGGTATTCCATAAATGTGGTAAAGGACTATACCCTTAAGGATTTTACCTGTTTTTTTGTTTCTTAATTCGCGCTCGGAAGGTGCGTAGTTTTCAAGTATGAAGTTTCTGACCTTCCTTGGATTTAATGTAAATCTTTCTTCGTCGATGTCAACAAGGCAAATACCTATGTTCTCTTCAAGCAATGTGTTGACTACTCCTATATGGATGAGTGGAGAAAGGATTACTTCGTCGCCAGGGCCTATACCCAAGACCTTCAGGGCAATATGAAAGGCTGCTGTACCGCTGGAAGTGGCTAAAAAATAGGGAACTTTCAAAAATTTCTTCACCTCTTCTTCAAATCGCCAAATAAAAGGACCTACCGTAAGGAGTTTAGATTCAATCACATTTTCCAACAGGCTCTTTTCCAACTCTTCAATATCTGCCTTATAAAAACTTACCCTTTCCACAAAACCGTCTCCCTCACTGTTTTTACAAAATCGTGAATCTCTCCCTCAGTATTATAAAAATGGGGTGACACTCTGATATAGCCATTACGAAGAGAAACTTTAAAACCTTTTCTCTCCAAATAGTGGAAAAGACATTCAGGGTCTTTGGATTTTAAGCGAAAAGTAAAAATACCTCCCCTCTGTTCAATAGATTTTGGCGTCTTGATATCCACAAACTCACTAAGCTCCTCAAAGAGACAATCAAGATGAGAACTAATCTTTTTGAAAATTTCTTCAACCCCCAAATCCAAAATCATGTCAAGGTTTCCACCCAAGTATGCTAAACCGAAGTAATTTTTTGTCCCTGTCTCAAAAGCCCTTGCATCATTGTAAGGCTCCGGTAATTTCGAAAAATCGGAAAAGCCCTTCCATGGTAAAGAAAGCCATCCAACAAACCCAGAATTAAGAGATTCAAAAGTTTTCTGGTTAATATACAATATTCCGAGACCTTGAGGACCCAGAAGCCATTTGGAAGTTCCTGCTACAACAAAATCAACACCAAAATCCTTGGGATATAGAGGAACAGCTCCAAGACCCTGAATAGCATCCAACAAAAGATAAAAATTAAAATCTTTTTTTAGCCACAACAATCGCGCCAGATCAATCCTTTCACCTGAGAAATAATTAATCCACTCTAAAGCCACAAGCTTCGTCTTCGGATTAATAACCCTTTCGATAGACTCAGAATCTGCTTCAATAACTTTCAAGCCATATCTGTTGTACTTGAAGGGATAAGTAAGTGCTGGAAAGGAACCCTTTGAAATCACCACCTCATCACCGGGTTGCCATTTTATGGTCTCAATTACTAAGTTAATTCCGATGGAGGTATTTTGAACGAAAGCAATTTCAAAACTCTCAACTTTCAGTAATGAAGCCACCTTCTCCCTTGCGGATTCTGAAATTTCACATAAGAAATCCCACGTAGCTTCACCCTCTTGTAAAAGCCTATCCAGATAAATCTTAGCTTTGTTCAATGAATAAGTATTAGCTGGACCTGTGCTAGCGTGGTTTAAATAAATATACTTCTCTACAATCGGAAAGAACTTTCGGTAATAGGAGAAGTTATTCAACAAGTAAATCCCTGCACCCGGGGGGACTTGAACCCCCAGCCTTTGGCTCCGGAGGCCAACGCTCTATCCAGTTGAGCTACGGGCGCGTTAAATGAGGACATGTTCCAGTCTTAAAATTTTTCCTTCTTGGACCTCGAGGATACCAAAAGACTTTTTAGGAGCAAATATGGTATCAGTGGGAGAGCCAGGATTGAATAGAGTAATCCCCCCTTCTTCCCTTTTCAATGGTTTGTGAGAATGACCAAAAATAATGAGTTTAATATCCTTTGAATCCTTAAACTTTTCTAAAACCTTCTTTTCCAAACCCCAAGGTGCACCAATGCCATGGTAAAGTCCCATTTTAACACCCTCCACCTCAAAAACCAGTACTTCGGGTAGAAAATGGTATATTTCATCGTCGTCCATATTGCCTTTAACAGCGTAAAGTAAACTTTTGATCTCCCTCAATTGACGATAGAAATCGATGGAAGTAAAATCCCCGGCATGAATTATCCCATCAGAGTTTCTTATCTCTTCTAATACAATTTCAGGCAGATTCTTCGCTCGAGTCGGTATATGTGTATCAGAAATTACAACAAACTTCATTACAAGAATTTACTTCTTTTTATGCCTATCTCTTTTTCTTCTTTTCTTTAGTTTGTGCCTTTTAATCTTCTTTCTCTTCCTTTTTCTTCCGCAAGGCATTATAAATCCTCCCTTATTTCTTTTATTAGTTTAGACGGCTTGAAGGCTACCACATTTCTCTCAGGAATTTCAATAACCTCTTTTGTTTTCGGGTTTCTTCCAATCCTGCTCTTTCTATGTTTAACTTCAAAAACTCCAAATCCCCTTAGTTCTACTCTTTCGCCTCTTAAAAAGGCCTTCTTTAAAGATTTTAAAAACAGTTTAACCACCAGTTGTATGTCCTTCTTTGGAAGGCCCGTTTGCTGATAAATTTCATCCACAATATCTTCACGTCTCATTTAATCCTCCTTTGAGAAGCTCATATATTATAATGAAAGCCTCTCAGATAATCAAAATCACGCCTTCTTTACACTGCCTTCCTTGTAGAAGGGCAATTTTACTATTTCTGCAGGGACCTTTTTGCCTCTAATCTCAATAAAAATGACAGTTCCGGCTTTACCAAAGTCCTTTGACACATATCCCATCCCAATCGGTACATTTAAAGAAGGAGAAAGAGTACCACTAGTTACAAACCCACTTTCAGAACCATCCTCAGCAAATATTTTATAACCGTGACGAGGTATATACCCAGATTCCTTAACCACAAAGCCAACCCTTCTCCTTTGCACTCCCTCTTGATCAACTTTAAGCAAAGCTTCCTTCCCCACAAATTCTGGCTTATCCAATTTGGTTATCCACTTTAAACCCGCCTCAATCAAATTGGTAGTCTCATCAATGTCGTTTCCGTAAAGGCAATATCCCATCTCCAGCCTCAGAGAATCTCGAGCTCCGAGGCCCACAGGTTTCACCTCTTCAAAATGAAGAAGGGCATCAAAAATCTCCTTAATGTGTTTATTGTCAGAGTAAATTTCAAATCCATCCTCTCCCGTATAACCGGTTCTAGATACCAAAGCCTCCTTTCCCAATATTTTCACCCTCGCTGCCCAATAGTACTTTATTGTGCTCAAATCATAATCGGTGATTCTTTGTAACACTGATTCTGCCAATGGACCTTGAAATGCAATTTCCCCAATTTCATCAGACATGTTAATTATCTCAACATTTCCCCTTTTGTGCTTAAGAAGCCATCCGTAATCTTTCTCAATATTTGAGGCATTAACAACCAGCATAAAATGGTCTTCAAGTCTATAAACCAACAGGTCGTCTACAATAGTGCCTTTCTCCGTGGGAAAAGCAGAATATTGTACCTCCATAATTTCCAGTTTAGAAGGGTCATTTGAAGTTACATGGGAGACAAAATCTAAAGCATCACTCCCTTTAATAATAATTTCGCCCATATGAGAGACATCAAACATCCCCGCACTCTTTCTAACCCACCTGTGCTCTTCAATTATGGAAGTATATTGTAAGGGCATTTCAAAACCAGCAAAGGGAACTATTTTTGCACCCAATTTTACATGGTGCTCGTAAAGCGGTGTCCTTTTTGGCATCGTTAAATCCTCCTTTAATTTGAAAATTATAAATTTTACAATAGAGGCATTCAAACCTTGACTATTCAACAATTTAGTTTTATAATAAATCTATAATGATCGAGAGGGTTCAACTCGAGACACTATCACTTATTCAGGTATTGAGCAATATCCTGGAATTGGTCCTTAAACTTCTCTCCGATATAATCAAAGACACAAAAATCGGAGCGATTTTAATAAAACCAACTGGAGAGATAGTGCAAATTGTCTCAAGGGGGGCGAACGATTTTGAAATCAACAGCCTCATTCAAAAAATTGAACCACTTTACCACATAAAAGAAGACCCATTCATTGTTGACAATTTTCTTGTTTTCCCATTAAAAGGTAAGTTTTCAACTTACGGATTTCTCTTTTTAGAGAAGAAATCCGGAAGTGAAGCAGAAGAGCACCTTAGAGAAGCATCTGAGACCATTTCGAAGATTACCGAAATGTTCAACCTAGTGGATCTATACATGATTGATCCTGTTACTGGCCTTCCGGGTAAGAAGTATCTCTTAGACCGCTTAGATGAACAGATTCAGAGAAAAATTAGATATAAGGAGGATTTTTCCTTAATAATTGTAAAAATTGACAATTTTGAAGACCTGGGAGAAAACTTACCGCAGGAAAATTTTGAAGCACTTTTAAATAAGTTGTCCAACTTCTTCAGCAAAATCAAAAGAAAAAGCGACATAATCGCACGCTTTGACCCTGATAAACTTGCAATTTTAATGCCACACACCGACCCCCAGGGAGCAGAAAGCTTTATTGAGAGATTAAAAGCCTCCCTTCGTTTAGAAAACTTTCAACAGGAATTGAAATTCTCCTTCGGCCTTGCGAATTCAAAAGCATTTAAGACCTTGGAACACGACGACATTATCCTCAATGCCCTGTTAAATCTTCAAAACAAAAAACAACCATACAAACAGGAAGAAATAGAAATTGAGATAGTTGGTCATTCTCAGAAGATTGCAAAAGTGAAAGAGGAAATAATAATTTCAGCACAAACCGATATAACAATGCTGATTCTGGGTGAAACTGGAACGGGAAAAGAATTGGTTGCGAGAAAAATACATGAACTAAGTCCGAGAAGAGATAAGCCCTTTATGATCATTGACTGCGCCTCAATACCGGAGACTCTGCTGGAATCTGAACTTTTCGGACACGAAAAGGGAGCCTTCACAGGAGCCACCTCAAGAAAGATAGGACTCTTTGAAATCGCCAACGGGGGAACCGTATTCCTGGACGAAATTGAGGCTACATCTCCGGCAATGCAGGCAAAAATTCTCAGAACCATTGAAGAGAAAACCATCCGAAGGGTTGGAGGCACGGAACTAATTCCCATTGATGTCAGGATTCTATGTGCAGCTAATGTCGATTTAGAAGAAGAAGTGAAGAAGGGTAACTTCAGGAAGGATCTCTATTACCGAATTTCAGGAATGATAATTCAAATGCCACCTTTAAGGGAAAGAAAAGAGGATATTCCGGAACTTGTAAACTATTTTGTCAAAAAATATGCCATTAAAGAGGGAAAATTGATAAAAGGGGTTACTCCTGGGGTATATGAACTTTTGAAAGCATATGATTGGCCTGGAAATGTAAGGGAATTAGAGAAAGAGGTGGAGAGGATGATAGCTTTTACGGAGGATGGTGGGTATATTACCGAGGATAAGGTTTCATCAAAAATTAAAAACTCGGAATTCCAAACCTTCACCTTAGATGAGCTCTTAGGACACTATGAGAAGAACATCCTTATCGATGCCCTTCTAACCACAAACTGGAATGAAACAAAAGCCGCCAAAATGCTTGGTATTTCAAGAACCAATTTAATTGCAAAAATGAAAAAGTATGGGATAAACAAAAATGGAAACCTTTATTTACAAAATTAGAGCAAAAAATGGGTTTACCCTCATAGAGATTGCCATAGTACTAATACTTATAGGGATTCTAATTGGCATAGTAATCAGGGGAACAGGGTCAACAAAGACTGCTAAGGTGAATGCTACTATAGAATGTTTCAGGGTCAATCTGACATCAGTTGAAAATTACTTTAACACCTACAGGAGATACCCCGGCGATAGCAACGTAGACGGGAAGATTGAAAACAATGCCATTCCAATTCTTGAGACAGGAGGTTTTGATACAAAAAAGAAACATCCTTTCGGTGATTTATTTTATGTTATGTGGGTTAACTTTCCTGGTGTGGACAGCGGTAACTACATCTTCACCGAAAACATACCCTTATGGGCAGACTCCATTATTGACTCCCAAATAGATGATGGGAATTTCAACACAGGAAAATACAGGAGGATAAGTGGTTTCTCATTGCTTAAATTCTAAAAAGGCCTTTAGCCTTGTGGAGCTTGCCGTTGCCTTAGTGGTAATAGGGATTCTTTCTTCAGTAGCCATTCCTGTTACCCTTGCCGTTAGCAGAAACCGAAAGCTCCAGCAGACAGAATTGGAGCTGAGAAATATAAGAGAACTGATAATCACATTTTATAACATGAATGGCATATTGCCCCCCCATACCCCCGACTACAAACTGCCCACCAATACCCTTGGTCTTCCAGAGCAATATAAAAATGACCCAGTAAAGGGAGTTCCATACTTATATTTAGCCGATACATTACAGGGAACTGATACCATTTATGTGGATGGAATCCCCTTGGGTGGCATCTCTGCTGTAATAATCTCCGCCGGTCCCAATGGGAAGTTTGATGGCGAAAACGCAGACCCGACAAATTGGAGATTTCAAAGTGTGGGAACGGGTGATTTTGACGACTTGCTCTATTATTTGGCTGATTTAGACCTAAAACCTGTGGCTACCTATCAATCAACTTCGACAACTTACTGTCCAACACTTACCCTCATATTCAGAAATAAGAATCGATGGGGAAGAAACTTTTTTTTAAGACCAATTTTCAACACAACACCACAAACTTATACTGTTACCACTGGTAATTCCGTTACAATTCCTAACCTTCCACCATCCACTGTAGTTCAAATATGTGGAAGAGACAATACATTTAGCTTAAATAGAACCGTAGCCTTTAACCTTTCAGCCATAAACGAGGGAAATTGTACCGTTGAAATTGTGGGTTATAGTTCACCAGGCACGGCTCTAAACACCGAATGGCCTTACATAACGGGAGATCTCTCGAGATGAAAAAAGGATTCACACTCCTTGAAATAGCCATAGCTTTAATTATCATTGGAGTTCTCGCTGGGATTTCAATACCAATCCTAACCCAGCTTAATAGGGGGAAAAGAATAGAGACGGCCAAAAAAGAACTGGAAACGTATAAGAAGAGAATAATAGTATTTTACCAAACTTATGGGCACCTACCTCGCCACACCGCAACCTATGGGCTCCCTCCCGATTCCCTTCAGATACCAACAAAATTTCTGAGGGATCCAATTAAAGGGATCAGTTATCTTTACTACATGGGTCCCTCAACATACTCACCCTCTGATTCTATCTTTGTGGATGGAAAGGCGATAGGACCTGTGGGAAAGTCAGCAGTGCTTGTATGTGCAGGCCAAAACGGAAAGTTTGACGGTGAAAACATAACCCCTTCTGACAACCGTTTTCAGAGTTATGGGTCTGGGGACTTTGACGACATACTTATCGCCATTATCGAAATGGAATTAGAAACAGGAAGCACTTCAACTGATTCTTGCACCACATACATAATTACTATAGCTAATAGGAGTGGAACTACAATTTACATTTTCCCTATGAAATCAAGAAATACACACCGCACCCTTGGGAACAATGCAGACTCTACTTTTACAAATATTGATCCAAATGAACTTATTGGAATTTCAACAAATGCAAATTTTCCTCACACACAGACAAACTTCTTTATTCCTAAAAAATACGATGCAAATGGAAATTGCAGAATTATTATAAATGTGACCCGGTGGTCTACACGTAATGTGCCGCTTTTATCCTTAGATTTAAACTAAATCTACCTCATCCCACCTATGGTACTGTAAATCGGCAACAAAACCGAAACAAAGATTAACGCTGCAAAGGCTCCAATAAAAATTATTAAAATGGGCTCCAAGAGGGCCTGTAATCTCTCCACCGTTCTTATCAGCTCTGTTTCGTAATAATTGGAGAGACTATTTAATTGCCTTGGAAGTGACCCCGTCTCCTCACCAACGGAAACCATGGAGCAGAAAAGGGGCGGAAACTCAAGATTCTTTAAGGCTTCTCCTAACCTCAAGCCCGATGTTACCAGCTCCCTCAATCGGGAGATTAATTTTATTAGATAAGAGTTCCCAGAACTGAAAGTCAAGAGTTCCAGCGCAGTACTCATATCCACTCCCGATTCCAGCATCAAAGCGAGGAAGGTGGTAAACTGGGCATAGAAGGACTTTATGAGGACCGAAGAAATAAGACCCAATTTCTCCACAAGCCATCTATCAAGAAGTTCCCTGATTTTTTGATTCTTCCTGAAAACCACTAAACCGAGAATCAGGGCAACAATCACAAATAAGAGCAAAGGGAAAACCTTCTTTAATAAATCCACAAGCGCAATAACCACCTTTGTCACAAAGGGGAGGGAGGCACCCAAGCCTTTAACCAGATCCAGAACCCTCGGCAAAACATAAAAGAGATAAAAACCTGCGGCCACAAGGATGGTGGTGACCGCAAAGGCAGGATAAATTAAAGCTTTGATAGTTTTATCCTTCTGCTCTTCCTCCCTTTCCATGACCCTTGTTATCTTTTCCAAGGTCTTTGGGAGGGTCCCACTCTCCTCACCCACCTTTAAAGCGCCAAGATAGTATGGTGGGAAAACATTCTTAAAACGACTAAAGGCCTCATAAATGGAGTTACCCTGAAGGAGAGACAACCTGATCTCATCAATTACCTTTTTCAAATCCTTACTGACCGCTTCTTCCTTCAAACTCTCTAATCCTACGGTAATGGGGACACCTGAGGAAATTATTGAGTGAAGTTGCATGGTGAAAAGTATTATGTCTTTTCGTTTAACCCTCAATCTCCTCTTGAACAAATTAAAGACCGATTTCTTCACCTCAATGGGCGACAGTCCTTGGCCCTTGAGAAGCTTTACAGCCTCTTCCATCGTATTCGCTTCAATGAATCCCTTTATCCTTTCACCTCGTGAATTTAAACAAAGATATGAAAACTCCATACTATCCAATCACCCGTAAAACTTCTGACAAATTGGTAATTCCCCTCTTTACCTTATTTATTCCATCCTCTAACATAGACTCATATTTAGCGACCCTTTCTATTTCACTCAGGGAAGCATCCCTCTGAATCAATTCCCTTACTTCATCGTTTATTTCAATTATCTCAAATATTCCGGTTCTGCCCCTGTAACCTGTGTGGAAACAACTATTACAACCACGACCTAAAAATTCCCTATCCTCTGTGCCGAAATATTTTCTAAGTTCAAATTTATCAACCAGTTCCTGATTAATCGGGACCTCAACCTTGCAGGAATCGCACACCTTCCTCACCAACCTCTGTCCTACAATTCCCAGAAGTCCCACGGACATTATATAAGGATCTATACCCATATTCTTTAAGCGGGGGATGGCCTGAATGGCCGTATTGGCATGGATTGTAGTCAAAACCAAATGCCCCGTAAGGGATGCCTGGAAGGCGAGCTCAGCCGTTTCCGCGTCCCTCATCTCACCAACAAGAATCACATCGGGGTCATGTCTCAATATGCTCCTTAAAGCATTGGCAAATGTGAACCCGGCTTTTTCATTAACTTGAGATTGCTTAATTAGAGGCATTTTATACTCAATAGGGTCCTCTATGGTCATTATGTTTTTCTCAAGGGAATTGAGCTCAAGTAGGATAGAATTTAAGGTGGTGGTTTTACCCGACCCAGTCGGTCCACAGACGATTATAATACCGAAGGGTTTTCTTACTAAGTGCCTTATGACCTGGAGTTTTTCAGGAGAGAATCCCAGCTTTTCCAGTCCCAAAATCACATTGGTTCTCTCTAAAATTCTCAAAACCACACTCTCACCGTAAGGAGTGGGATAGGTGGAAACTCTAACATTAATACTCTTCATACCCAACTGGAAGGAAAAGGATCCATCCTGAGGAATTCTCTGCTCACCTATATCCAGATTGGAGATTATCTTTATTCTTGTAACCACTGAAGAGTGTAAACGCCTCGGCAAAACATAAATGGGATGAAGGACTCCGTCAATCCTGTACCTTATGCGGCTTACCTTATCCGAAGGTTCTATGTGAATATCGGTGGCATCTAACTGAATTCCTTTTAAAACAATTAAATGAACAATATTTGCAATAGGTGCCAGTTCCGCACCGAGCTGTTGAATTCTTATGGCCTCTCTAACATTTGCTTCAAAATCTTCATCGGAAGAAACCTGTAAACCATACAGATTTTCAATAGCCTTTATAATCTGTTCTTCCTTCGCAACTTTCGCCACCACTCTTAAGCCCGTTGTTTGCTCAATCAGGTCTATGGCTCTGAAATTGAAAGGGTCAGATAGGGCTACTACTATCCTCTTACCGTCGGTATCAAGGGGTAAAACTCTATTTTCCTTTGCCACCTTATAGGAGACCAGTTTAATAACTGCCGGATTGGTAATAACCTCTTCTAAATTAACAAACTCTACCCCAGCTTGGTATGCCAGAGCGTATGCCACCTCTTCTTCAGTAACTAAGCTCAGCCTTATAAGGACTTCTCCAAGCTTTTCTCCTGTCTTTGCTTGCTCTTCTAAAGCAAGTCTTAATTCTTGCTCGGTAATAAATCCCAAATTTACAAGGATATCTCCCAATTTAAGTGTTCTTTTTTTAGCGTCTATTTGCAAGGTATTCAAACCTCCTCTTTATATCAAAATAAACACCCGTTGTTTCTCCAAAGTTTAAATAAATTTTGTAATACTTCAAAGCGCTATCCGCAAGTCCGATTTTATCGTAAAGGGTGCCAACCTTAGCCATCAGCAACGGGCTCCTGTGCCCGGCAAAATAGGCTCTTTTGTAAAGGGATGCCGATAACTTATCCCTCCTATTTTCAAAATAACCTGCCAGTTTAAGCATAAGGTTCTCATCCAGTTTCCCTGAACTATCCGCCACCTTTGTAAGTTTTTCAAGCCTTCCGGTATCATCAATAGTGATATAGATTTCCACAACTCTCTCAAAATCTTCCTTTGAGGCTGAATCAGGGTGAAGAGTCAAAAGAGCAAATAACTTTTCTGAGTCCCCCGTCTTCATTGCCTTCCCAAACTCTTCAGTATATGAAAAATTGGAAGGTTCGCTATCCTCTGTTTCCACGACCACACCAGAGTAGAGCGTTGAATCGCCCGTTTGGTGATCAGAAAAACTGCTAACATCAGTTTTCCCCGAAAGCATTGCACGATAATTGTAGAGAAAGTAACCGAAAACTATGACGGAAAATAAGGCAAAAAAAACTACCAAAAAACTCCCTTTCTTTCCTTTCTCCCTTGACAAATCTATTCTACTATTCCTCCTCTCTTCAAGCCGGCTTTGTTTTGCCTTTTCCAAGGCTTCGTGGATGAGACTCATCAGCCCTCTCCCCTCAAACTCTCTATAGCCCTCTTTACATGTCTTGGCCTTATTATCTTACTATCCTCTACAAAAGCAGCCAGCATAGCCCTTTCCATCACCGCATTGATCAGCCTCGGCACACCCCCTGTAAAATTGTAAAGCTCGCCTATTATAAAGTTATCAAAAATCCTTCCTCCTCCTGCCTTTTCGAAACGCATGTTAAGGTATGGCTCAATTTCATCAATATCTAAGGGCTTTAATCGAACACGAACCCAAATCCTTTGATTAAGCTGCCTTAGTTCGTAGGTTGAAAGCTTTTCTTCCAGTTCGGGTTGACCCACGAGAATGATGTCCAGAAGCTTTGCATCGCTGGTTTCAAAATTAGAAATGAGTCTCACAAACTCAATGCTCTCAAAGGGCAAGTCCTGGGCCTCATCAATGAAAATAACCACTCTCTCACCCATAAGGTACTTCTTCAGCGTATATTGATAAAAAAGTTCAACCATACTCGCTGGGTCATCAGAATCTCTCTTAAAGTCCACACCCAGGTCTGAAAGTATCATTCTAAGAAGGTCAATGGGTCTTACAAGGGGGGTTAATACAAAAGCACTGTGAATAACCATCCCCCTTATGGGCTCTTTCATAAAATAACGTATTAGCTGGGTCTTCCCCGTCCCTACTTCGCCTGTGATGAGGCCAAACCCCAACTTTCTCGTAATAACATAATAAAGGGCAGAAAAGCCCTCCTGAAAGGACCTGGACTCATAGGTAAGATCCACATTGGGGGTGTTAGTAAAAGGGTGAACCCTAAGACCGAAATACTCCAGAACAACCTCATCCAGCGGAATTAAATTAATGTCTTTCATTCAATTTGTGGGGTGATAAGAATTACAAGTTCGGAACGTTCCTTCGTGACCTGCTGGCTCTTAAAAAGGTGCCCAATAATGGGAATCCTTGAGAGGAACGGTACGCCCCTCTCGCTAACATTCTCCTTAGTAGTTATCAAGCCTCCCAGCACAATGGTCTCACCCGATTTTACTTTCAACATTGTATGGGCTTCTCTAATGTCCACCGACGGTGCCTGCAAGAGTTGCCCCTGCCATTCGTAAGTTTCCCACTTAGAAACATCGGAAAGCACCGGGGTAATTTCCATAGTAACAGCGCTATCAGAGCTCACAAAGGGCGTAACTGAGAACATCAGCCCCTTAAGTACATTTTTCTGAATCGGATAAACCACAGGTGTTCCAGCCTGAGCTCCGGCAGCCTGAGCGGTTAACTCCCAATAGGTTAGAAGGCGTCCCACAGAAAGGAGGGCATTTTCACCGTTCATAAGGAGGATAGATGGTTGAGATAACAGATTCACTTTCCCGTAGTTGGAAAGGAAATTAACAAGTGCACTGAAGTTGCTTCCCTTTAAGTCAACACTGAATACCTTTTGAGTTAGTGCTATGTTTTGCCCGATGTTGATTGTAACTGGTGAAGAATTTATGGTAAATCCCCTCATGTAGCTCCAATCTATGCCGTAGGAGTTCGCATTATCAAAGGAAACCTCTATTATCTTGACCTCAATCCTCACCTTTCTATTTTTAGATTCCAACACCTTATTCAAATATGCCTTAACCCTCTTTAAAGCCGAAGCACTATCCGAAACGATCAAAACTCCGCTTGATCTATTTAATGAGTATTTCCCGTTCGGCGTTAAAAGCGCCTTCACATCATTTTCAATGTTTGTATAAAGGTCCGACTGACCGCCACTGAACTCACTTCTCACCTGTGCTCCACCGGTAAGTTCTCCTGAAGGAACCACGCTTCCACCCACGTTAATGGAGGACTTATTCTGCCTTGCAGGAAAGCCTACTTCAAAGGTCCAGGTATCGTAGTTTTTTAAATAAATCTTCTTTCCCTCAACTCTATAAACCACATCGTAGTTAATCTCAAGAAAATCGAGAATTTCCTTTGCAGTCGCATCTTTGAAATTTATCCTCTCCACAACAAGATTGGAACAACCTTCACTAAGATAATATCCAAGGCCTGTTTCTTCTGAAATCAAATCAAGTACCGAAGAGACAGGAATGGAATATCCCTGAATAGACATCCTCTTTGATAGTGCAAGCTCTTTGTAACTGATTTTTACATCTGGAACCTGCTCCCCTGCAATTACCAAGCTAAACAAAACAAATACCATAAGAATCCTCTTCATATCACTCCCCCAGACTTATTGTTAAGCTTTTGCCATCCTTTGCTCTTAGATTCACGTAATTATTCCCAACAAAAATCACCTGATACCCCGAGAAATTTTCCCCTTCACCCAACCATCTTTTTTCTATGCCATTGTCCAGAAGGACTTTCATTTTTCCTGAGCTACCTGAGACGGCAAGAGCACGAACACCTCTTCCTACGGGTATTACAGCACCCATTCCTTTTCTCATACTATCAATCTGCGCCTGCAATCTTAACTTCTCCAGCTCCAATTTGAGAAGCTCTATCTCGGCGTTTCTTAACTCCATCTGTTCTTGAATTTTTGAAACCTCAAGGGCCTTGGAAGTGAAAGGATCATAAAGGGAATATGCCCTTTCAAAAACATAGGGCTTGGGTTTTTCCACTGGGATCTGGGCTTGTTCACTCGGCATCGTGACTTGAACCTGTGGCACAGGAGGAACAGGCCTCCTCAGAGTAGGAATGAAGAGGGTTAGTATCAAAATAACCCCTATTACAAAAGCCAAAAACAAAAGCCCAATTAATATTGTTTTACCCTTCATATTCACTCCTCGTAGGTTTCTATAAAGTTGAACTTCATTTTAATAAAACCCTTCTTCTCACCAAAGGCCCCCATTGAAATTTCCTTGAATTCAATGGGGAAGTTCCTCAAAAACTTGACAAAATCCAAAACGGGTAAAATTCCCGGATAATTTTGAATCTCCATATCCACCTGATAAACATAGACAGGACCTGCCACCTGGGATACAACCCTTAGCCACTCACTTTGACCTCCACTTGTTACCTTCACCTCCGACTGAAGGCCATACTGATCCGCCACACTCTTTAAGTATTCGGAGAGAAAATCGGACTTCTTCTCCAGACTATTCAGTTCCCTTAGGTCAATAAATATAAAGGTCCTGGAAGGGCTAAACACAACCCTTTGGGAATAATTTCTATAGCTAATGTACTCCCTCAGCTCTTCTGACACTATCCTTTCCAGCTCTTCAATATTCCTTTCCTGTCTCTCAAGAAGTCTATACTCAAAGAAACCAATGAACAAAAAGATAATCAAGGTTATAATTAGATATAATGGCTTTCTGAACATCCCTATCTAACACTCCTTTCCATAATGCCAGTTACTCTGAAGACCTTTTTGCCCTCCACCGAGACAGTAGAATAGGCTAAATTCTTAAAAGAACCAACATTCCTTAACCTTTCCACAAAAGCTTTAACCAAATCTTCTTTCTTGAACTCAGGAACGTTGTCAAAATCCAGATCAAGATAAAAGTTAAGCCCCTCTGATCTATTTTCCGCCTTAAAGTAGGATAGTCTCATTCCCCTCTCAAGGTTGGCAGAGACCATTTTTATCAGGTCGTCAAGAGGTGCGTCCCATTGATTCAGATTTTCCACAATAATATCCATTCTGTTCTGCTTAATGAATTCCACACTTTTATTGATACCAGCCCTCAGGTTATCATACGCATTCCTTAGTACACCTTGGTATTCCCTGTAACGGTTGTAGGTTAAAGCAAAGAGGACATTGTAGCTCAAAAATAAGAGTAAAGAAAAAAGGAAGATGTAAGGCGAAACCTCCCTGTAACTTACGATGGGTGGCAATATGTTAAGGGTGAATTTCCTCGGATCCTTTTGTAATAGTAAATAAGGAACAACCTCACCACCCCTGTAGTGGGATAGTTCTAACGCTTCAGATACAACACCGAGACTCCTGAAATCAATTCTTGCGTTTTTGTTTTCCATGAAATAATAAATCTTCTTAAATTCAAAATTCCTCTCAAAATTTTGTTTCACAAAATAGGAAATTCTCTCAACCTCATCTAAGATTCTTGTTATCATCTCCTCCTGGGAAACCTTTCCGGAACCCAGATTTATAAGTCTTGTTAAAACGATAGCCCCATTTAAAAGTACGGTCATTTTGGTTCTATCTTCGTAAACCTCAAGAATCATCGTCCCGAGGGATGTGTCAAAATCCTTGTAGGCCAGTGGATAGGGAATAACAAGATCAATCAAATCCTTAAAATCTCTTAAGTATTCAAGAATTTTTGAAAAGTAGGACTCCTTAATCCCTGTGTATAGTACCAGAGCAGAAAGTCCAGACTCGTCCTCCCTTATTCCCACGGTCTCAAAGGAGTACCGAGCCCTTTCACCAAAATTTGATATGAGTTCAAAACCGATGGCCTTCTTGAGTTCCGAGTCCTTTAATAAAGGAAACTTTGACAAACTAGTAAAATAATTATATGGGTCATCTAATAAGACATATACCTTGTCGGAGCCCCGTACCTTTTGATAGAAGCTCCTGTTTAAAAGGTCTTTCTCCGATAAAAAATAAAGTCCTTCAAGAAAATTATCCACAAAAATATAGAGTTCTGCAAAAAAATCGGGTTTAAAAGTAAAGATGGAAATTTTCATATTATATCCGGCGTCCCCCTTAACTGGGGACGCCGGCACTCAACAAAGTCAACTATTCTACAATGTAGGACAAAGTATCAGGAGAGATTAGCGTCAGAGCACCCGAGGTTAACACACCATCATCAAGAATTTTGTCTATCTCGGTTCTATCTTCGGCGTTGGGAACTACTACCTCAATCACATTTCTGTTGTTACGGCTCCCAAGTATAAAATTAGTTCCATAAGGGCTTGGCTTATTAAAGGCAATGTTGTATGCTGCCAGGGAATCCCATCCGGCTGTGCTATTGTCAATCAAGCCGTTGCCATCGGTATCACCAGGATATACTCCCTTCTTACTGTAGTACACCATCACAGCGGTATGGATGTTTCTGATGTCAGCAGCGACCCTCTTTACCCTTGCAGAAGATTGCAGGGTTACACCCCTTACTACGAGGGCTATGAGAAGCCCTATTACCACCAGCACTATGGCCAGTTCCAGCAGTGTGAAGCCTTTACGCCTCATCTGTTATTCCTCCTTTTAAGGTTTAGTTTATAATTTCCAATACAAAGTTAAAGTATCGGAACTATAGGGCCTTGAGCCCTGCAAAAATCCAGTATTATAAACACCGTCATCCATCTTTTTGTCAATTTGTTCAGCCACATTCCCGGGTATGGATGTGGCACCCACGTAATTTCCGATGCCATAAATTGTTCCAAAATTCATCGTTCCAAAAATATAACCACCAAAAGGACTACTGGGCATTCCTTGAACATATCCCCCCTTCAACATATGGCTCCAGACGTAGGCCGCCTCTGATGGGTCAATGAACCCATTCCCATTCCCGCTTACCTCACCAGGCCATCTAACTCCCGCAGTGGAATCATCACCAGGATACATCCCAAACCTATCATAATAAGAATAGAAGGCCGCCTGAATTCCTTGCACATCTCTCGTAACCCTAGAAATTCTTGAGTTCTCAACTAAACCCTGACCCCTTAAAACAACGACAATAATAAGGCCAATAATTATAAGCACAATAGAAAGTTCAACCAGCGTGAACCCACTCCTAACCTTCATTTCAACCTCCTCTTTGAAATAGTTTTAAAATAATAACGATTATCTCACAAATTGTCAAGCACGAAAAGAACCAGAAGTCTATAAAAGTAGAAAAAACGAATATTTTTCTCTATAATATATTAACTAACTGGGGATGTAGCTCAGCTGGGAGAGCATCGGCTTTGCAAGCCGGGGGTCAGGGGTTCGAATCCCCTCATCTCCATTTTTTATTTTTATAGGGATTTTATGACTTCCCTCGCCCGTTTTCTAGCTCTTCTATCAGCCTCTTCGAGAACTTCCAAAGAAATTTCCTTTACGTTATTGAAACTTTCAAAGACCTTAAAGACAACTCTTTCAATGTCCAAAAATTTGATTTCACCCTTAAGAAAGCTTTCCACTGCAATGTCGTTGGCCGCGTTCATTACACAGGGCATTATTCCACCCTGCTTCAAAGCTTCATAAGCAAGTCCCAAGAGAGGAAACCTTTCAAAATCTGGTTCGTAAAACTCCAAAGTTCTCACTTTTGCTAAATCAAGGCTTACAAAACTACATTCCCACCTTTCAGGATAAGTAAGCGCATACTGAATGGGTATCTTCATATCGGGATAGGACATATGGGCTACGTAGGCACCGTCCCTGAGTTTTAAAAGACCGTGGACTATGGACTGTGGATGTATGAGAACCTTTATCTTTTCAGAAGGAACATCAAACAACCAATAAGCTTCAATAACTTCCAGGCCCTTGTTCATCAAAGTGGCCGAATCCACCGTAATCTTCTTTCCCATGCTCCAGACAGGATGTTTAAGGACATCCTCAATGGAAACCCTTTCCATTTCTTCTCTACTCAAATTCCTGAATGGACCACCCGAAGCAGTAAGAATTAGTTCATCCATCTCTACGCCATATTTTTGGTAAAGCTGGAACAAAGCGGAATGTTCCGAATCAATGGGAATCAGTTCGGCTTTTCCTTCCTTTTGAATCTCCTTTACCACTGCGCCAAATGAAACTAATGTTTCTTTATTAGCAAGGGCGACCCTCTTCCCGCTTTTTAACCCTGTGATAGTGGGATAAACGCCAATATTACCCGATGTGGCAACAACAATGGTATCAATGTCTTCCCTTTTTGAGACTTCTACGAGGCCATCTTTACCGTATAAGGTAGAAATAGGAGTCGACTCAACTTTCACATTACCTGTTATTACTGCAATTTCAGGCTTAAATTCGGAAATTATCCTATAATACCCTTCTATATTTTCATGAACAGAAAAGGCTACAAGCTGAAACCTATCTTTATATTTTGATAATATTTGTAGGGTACTACTTCCAATACTCCCCGTTGCACCAAAAAGGGCAACTCTAATTTTTCTTCCCATCAGAAATTAGAGTTTTGATAATCTTCTCAAATTCTTCTTTTGATGCAAAACCAACCTTAACATCATAAAGGCTTCCATCTTTATCTACAATGAAAGTAGTGGGGATATACTGCAACTTTGTAATTGCATCATAGGCCTTTACAACATCTTGGGTTGCCATAGCAACAGGATAGTTCATTTTGTTGGACTTGTAAAAACTCTTAACCTGCTCAGCATTTCTATCTACCGAGATTCCTATAATTTCAATTTGTTTGTCGTATTTGTTTTTCAATTCAACGAAACCAGGAATTTCTTTCCTACAAGGGGGGCACCAGGTAGCCCAAAAATCGATTATGACTACCTTACCTCTATAATCAGAAAGCTTAATTTCCTTACCGTCTATCGTGTTAAGGGTAAAGTCAGGCGCTACTTTCTTTTGTTGTGCACTTAAAATTGCCACTGAGAGTAGCAAAAGGGCAATAATCTTTAACTTCATACAACCTCCTTTTAAATGCAAGATTTAAGATTTATAATTTTAAAGGGTGTAAATGGAATTGCCAAAGTTTTTAAAATCTTTACTATTTTTATCTATTTTGAATTTTGGAATACTTTCGGGAGAAAAGTATCGCGGTGAAGTTTTTTTATTAATGAGGGATCCGATTTCCACCTCTATGGGAAACATCGGTAGTTCCTACCCACTTTCTCCAGGCTCATCAAACTTAAACCCGTCACTAACACCTTCACTTTCATCCCACCTTTACCTAACCCATTATGAAATGTATAAAGGCTTTATATCATTGGAGAACATCTATCTTAAACTTCCCTTCATGCAAAACAGTTCCGTACTTTTATCCTATCTACATTCCCAACAAATTGAAGTAACTGAACTAATTGATAACTCCTTAGGTGTATCTGAAGGCAACATCCAAATAACTGGAAAACATCCATACAAATTTTACCTTTTAAACCTTTCCTTTGGAAAAGATGTGAAAGAAAACTTCTTCTTTGGTCTTAATGTGAAAATGTTTAGAGAAAGTTTTTCAGACTATTTCGCAAACGGTGTAGGGGTGGACTTGGGCTACTACTACCGTTATAACAACACCTTAAATTTTGGAATTGTCCTGAAAGATGCTCTTTTTACACTATTAAAGGGTAGTTCTATTGAGAGCATAGCCCCATCCATGAGCCTCGGAATAACTCGCGAAACACAAAATCTTTTGCTTTCCTTTGAAACCGATATTTTTACCGACGGACCTTATCCAGGGGCTATCTTAAACATAGGCAGTATAACTATGGATATAAAGGTGGGCGCACAGTATAACCCAAAGGAAAACTTATCCATAAGACTTGGCTTTTACAGAGGGTACATCAATGCGGGTGCAGGTTTAAAGATAGGAAAAATTCAATTGGACTATTCTCTAACTCCGAATCCTGAATTATACTTAACACATAAACTTGGAGTTGGTACATGCTTCTAAGAAAGCTGATACATCTTTCCTCAATTATACTGTTGCTTATTCTTAAGTACCTTCACTCCACCTCTAAAGTGAATGGGGCTATTTTGCTCATTATTTTGTCCGTTTTTGCTATCGCTATAGAGCTATTGAGAAAGTATACAAATTTTAGAGAGACATTCCTAAAAATTTTCGGACCGCTTTTAAAAAATGGCGAGTTTGAGGGAAAATTCACTGGTGCTACATATTTAGTTCTTTCAATGACTATAACCTACTTGCTTTTTGACTTCAAATACTTTTATTACTCCTCTCTAATCGCGATTTTAGTGGACGGAACGACCCCTTTAATAACTTGGCTTATTTTCAGAAAAGACTTTAAAGACCACTCACATCTAATAACTTTCCTTATTTCAGCTGTATTAATAGCCTTCATAGTGAACTCCGGAATTCCACTTCCTGTTAAATTAACAGCGAGCATAATAATTTCCCTGGTTGAGTATTTGAATCCACCACCCGATGATAATTTCTATGCAGTTTTTGTGGGTGCCTTTATAATTTTTTTGTTAAATTCAACATTACACTAAAAGGGAGGTAAAAATGCGGGGGGTTGTACTGATATTATTATCTTTTTCGCTGGCCTTCGCTCAGTCAATTGCGGATCAGATGAAACAAGCCCAAATTTACGAGGAAAAGAAGGCCTTTGAAGAGGCGGTCACAATTTACAAAAATGTACTTACATCCAGAGAGATAAACAAACAGGCCAAGTTTGATATATATCTAAAGATAGCAGACTTAGAATACGAAAAGCTCGGAAGACCTGATTCCGCAATAAAATATCTTGAAATGGCAAGGAAAGAATATTCGGATGTATACAGAAGAATGGACGAAGTATTTTACAGATTGGGACTGGCCTGTGAGAAGAAAGGAGATTATCAAAAAGCTGCAGAAGCTTATCAGGTAGTAGCTGTAAGATTCCAGAAAAGTAGGTACATACCCGATGCTCTGGATGGAGTTGAAAGGGTTTTCAGGAAAAACTTTAAAGATTATGTTGCCTTCGTTGGAGAAGAACCTATAACAAGGCTCGAACTTGAAAGAGAATTGGAAACTGTTCCTCCTTTCTCAAGAAGTGAGTTCGAAACACCCGAAGGCAAGCAAAAGCTTTTAAGAAATATAATTCAGAGACGCCTCCTGGCAAAAGAGGCTGAAAACAGAAAACTTTATCTAAAATCCTCTTATCAGGAAGAGATGAATAGAGCACGTGAACAGGCACTTATAAGAGCTCTTTACAATGAAATTCAGCAAAATGTATCAGTTAATGAAAAAGAGATTAAAGAATATTATGAAAAGAATAAGGACTCCCGATACAAAGTTCCTGCAAAAGTGACTTACAGAGCTATAGTCGTGGATGATAGCCTACAAGCTGATAGTGTTTACAAATTTTTAAGCAAAGGCGAGAGCTTTGATTCCTTATTTGACAAATATAACACTGATAAGCAACTAAAAATAACAAAGGGTCTGAAGAAAGATGTAGCGATGGGTTCGCAACCAGAGGAAGTTGTTAAAACTGCCTTCACATTGAAAGTTGGACAGATAAGCAAGCCAATAAAGATTGAGAAGGAAAACAAATATGCCGTCATAATTGTAGACAACAAAACACCAGAAACATACAGAAATCTTGAAGAAGTGTCTGAGGAAATAAGAAGAATCTTACAGAACCAAAAAGTCAGACAGACCTGGGAAAACCTAATTGATACCCTGTGGCAGAAATACCACGTAAGAATCTTGCTAAATGAATCAGAAAAATAATGAATTAGAGAAAATCGCAAAAGTTTTAGTCTTTAATGAAAACTTAGGTGAAGGGATAGCTCTAGTATATAGTACCGGAGAGAAAATTCGCTTTTCCTATAGAGAAATTGAGGGCATTGACGGGTTTAAAATACTCTTCCCCGGTGATGTGGTCAAAGTAATACAAAAGGGGAAAAAGAAAAAGATTTTAAAAGTGTATGAGAGTCAAATACGAACTGATTAAAAGAGAAAAATACACAGGCGCCAGACTGGGAATCCTTCATACACCTCACGGCGATGTTGAACTTCCTAACTTTATGCCCGTTGGTACTCAAGGTACCGTAAAAACCATATCACCACGGGAACTTGAAGAAATAGGGGTTCAAATAATAGTTTCAAACACATACCATCTCCACTTGAGGCCAGGCGAAGATCTGATTCAAAGGGCTGGAGGGCTTCACAAATTTATGGGATTCAAGGGCGCCATACTAACAGACTCTGGGGGGTTCCAAATATATAGTTTGGCAGATTTAAGGGAACTTAAGAAAGATAAAGTAGTTTTCCGATCACACATAGATGGCCAGTATATAACTTTTACACCTGAAAAAGTTATAGAAATCCAGTCTAAATTAGGTTCAGACATCGCAATTATTCTTGATTGGCCAACACCATATCCAGCCACATATAAGGAAGCAAAAGAGCATATGGACTTAACGACGGATTGGGCGAAAAGGGCACTGGAATTTAGAGAAACAAATTGTCCCGACACCACAGTCTTCGGAATTGTCCAGGGTGGCACTTTTGAGGACCTTAGAATTGAACATGCAAAGACCTTAAGAGAAATGGACTTTGATGGATTCGCCATAGGCGGTCTAGCGCTGGGCGAACCCAAAATTGAGAGAGATAAAATTATAGATAAAGTTACTCCAAACTTACCAGAGGATAAAGTGCGTTACCTGATGGGAGTGGGTTACCCAGAAGACATACTTACTGCCGTGGCCCTTGGCGTTGACCTTTTCGACTGCGTTCTTCCAACAAGGAATGCCAGGACTGGAACCGTTTTCACAACTGTAGGAGAATTGACAATTAGAAATGCGGTCTATAAAGAAGACTTTTCTCCATTAGATCCTGAATGCAATTGCTATACCTGTAAGAATTTTTCAAGGGCATATATTAGACACCTTTTTAATGCAGGAGAGATACTTGGTCCAAGATTGGCAACTTACCACTCGCTATATTTTTTCATTAAACTAATGAAGGATATCAGAGAGGCAATAAGGGGCGACTACTTAATTGAGTTTACAAAAGAATTTCTCAGAAAATACAGCTCATCAGAAGTTATAGACAACCCAGGTTAAACTTTCTTCTCCACCGTAAATTTCGTCTCTAATATCTAATTGAACATAATTAAAAGGATCACTAATAATTAAAGAATCTATTATTTTATCTTCTGAAATCCCTTGTGCAACAGTTTCACCATTGACATAAATTGTGTAGCTATATAAACCCTCATACTTTAGATCGACAGTTACGGGAACAAAACCTGAACAAATCGCTTCTTCAGTCTTGCCCCACTCAGAGACATAATTAACGTTTAAATTCTTCGCATTCCTTTCTAAAAACAATCCCAACCCTGCCACAAAAAATATCAATACAACCGGTAATGTGTAAGAAAATATCCTTCGCCTTAATCTAAATATTTTTACTGCCTTCCTGACCCTTATATCCAACTCGGGAGGTGGCAGCCTCCTCAATCTTTGAAAATTGTTATCCATTTTCCACCTCCGTTAAAATTAATTTTAAATGGTTTTTTGCCGCATTTAACCTTGATTTGACTGTTCCTATCGGAATTTTTAACAATTCCGCCAGTTCCGAATATTGAAAACCCTCCATATAATAGAGGACAATAATCTCTCTTTCCCAATCTTTCAACTTTTCCATCGCCTTTTCAAGTTTAATTTCATCTTCAACCTGCATTTCTTCTGAGGGTTCAAAATTCTCACTATCATCTTCTTCATCGCCGTCATTGGCTTCTTCGAAGAAAAGCATTTTTTGCTTGTTCCTTTTCCTCAAAAAATCGGTTACATGATTCACAGCTATGCTCATAACCCAGGTTTTGATGGAAGCTTCTCCCTTAAATTTATTAAGACCTTTGTAAATCTTAATAAAAATTTCCTGCGTAAGGTCCACAGCATCATCATAATCGTTCACTTTCCAAAACACGTAATTAAACACCATCTCTTTGTATCTTGTATATATCGAATCGAAATCCATTTTTAATTCTGACGTTAAAAACCACCTTTTTGTTCAAAATCAGCCTTAGTTTTGCAACAAGAGTAATTTAATTTTATAATTTTAAAGGAGGCAGATAATGTTAAAAGCGTTTTTGTCAAATCTCTACAAGATTGGTTTGCAGTTATGGTATTTTTACGATGAGTCTTTAAGAACCAAAGAAGTTCTCCCTGCAAGGGTAATATCAGTAGGCAATCTTACTCTTGGAGGTAGCGGAAAAACTCCGCTCGTTATTAAAATAGCTAGTAACTTGGCTAAATATGAGAAGGTTGCGATCCTAACGAGAGGTTACGGGAGAAAATCAAAAGGTATATACATTCTAGATCGAAACACTTCATTAAGAAGATGGGAAGAAGTAGGTGATGAACCGTTCCTCATCTGGAGAAAAATTGGTGGAAATGTACCAGTCATTGTGGGAAAAGATCGCTACGAAACAGGGAAAATAGCTCTTAAAAATTACAACGCAAAATACCTCATTTTAGACGATGGATTTCAATACCTACCTCTTAAAAGGGACATTGACATTGTGTGTATTAATCAAAATACAATACTTAAGAGAGACTACTTAATACCGAAGGGGAATCTACGTGAAGAATTCACTGCACTAAAAAGGGCACATATCCTTATTCTAAACATTAAGGGAGATCCCCTGAATCAGGCAGCGATTAAATTCTTAGAAAAGTTAAATAAACCGGTCTTTGTGATGAGCTATGTACCACTTCGACTCTACAATTTAGAAGGCATGCAACTTTCTCCTCAATCCATAAAAGGAGCTAACATTGCACTCATGTGTGGCATTGCAGACCCAAAAAGTTTTATCGATATGATAAATAAACTTGGTATAAACCCATCTAGGATAATTACTTTTCGAGACCATAAGGAACTGCCCATAACTACTATTCGTTCATTAACAAGAGAACATGATTATGTAATAACAACAGAAAAAGACCTTATAAAATACCCCTCTTTTCGCAATCTATTAGCCCTTGAAATCGATGTGAAAATTGACAGGGAAGAGGAATTTTTTAAACTTTTATAACTTAAGCTTTAACCAAAGGAAAATACCAAACAAAAGAGGGATAGCAAGGGGAGTTGCTATTGCAACTAAAGATGCCATTTTCCCAGCCTGACCGGAAACTTTAAAAAATTGTATCAGTATCCAAAACACGAAAGAAAGAACAAGCCCAATCCCTAAGGCATATGTCCTGGATTTAACTTTTATCATAGCTGCAATCGGAATTGCAAAGAATGCAAAAACAAAGATCGTAAGCGGGAAGGAAAATCTGTATAGAAACTCTACCAATTCTTCTTTATATTTCAGCATAATTTTTTTCTTGGTTTTAATAACATTAGCCAATTCCTTAGCATTCATTTCCTGAACGTCCGTCTGTCTCTTCAAAACCTCAAAGGGGGAAACCACTCCATGCAAAAAATCTTTTTCTCTGTAAATCAAAGTATCCCTCAATTCTCCTATGAAACGCATTTTAACTTTACGAAGTTCGTAACTATTTTTCATAATTAAACAGGTATCTGCATCGATTCTAACCTTAAGTGCACCTTTTTCAAAAACTAAAATTACTAGGCCTGTACCCATACTGGACCTTGAATCAATACGAGCAAAATAAAAAAGGGTATCACCTGACATAAAACTAAAATCCGAGACAGTTGGATAGTAGAAATACTGTTCTCGCTTTTCAATATCAATTTTTCTAACCATCGTTGACTTTTTTAGACCAGGAAAAGCAAGCAATTCACCGTTAAGGAAAACTAAAAATGAAACTATAAGGCTAAGCATTAACAATTTTAAAAGCCCCTTCCTCAAATCACATCCAGAGGTCTTAATAATCAAAATCTCATTGCGAGAGGCAAACTGCTGAAAAATAAAAAATAGTGCAATCAAAAAGGCAAAAGGGGCAAGCAGGTTAAACAAAAAGGGAATCTGATAACAATAAAAACGGACTATATGAATGAATTTGGCTTTATTAGCTATGAAATATCCTAACCTTTCAAAAAAGTTTACAACTATAAAAATAAAAACCGAGGCGAAATTAAAAATTAAAAATAGCTTTACTTGCTCTTTTAGAAAATAGCGGTCAATTTTTTGCATGTAGAAATTCAGAAAATGTTATAATTAGTTGAAATCAATACAGTTGTCCCCAACTCCCTTGATGAACCAAAGGCAAAATCAATTCCGTACCTTTCGGTTTTAAGACCTAACCCCAAACGAATATCTCTTTCTTGAATTCCAACCCTGATTCCAAAGCCTTCAGTAAACCATACCTCAGAACCTATTCTATAATACACCTTTTCTCCATCGTAAGAAACGCCAAAAAACCAAGAAGCAGGTTCAGGAAGCCTGAGAGATGCCTGGAAATTCAACTCGCTTGGAGTTTTCCCGCTATTCCCATCAAAACTCAGAGAGGAACGCAATGCATTAAGATGGCTAAAGGAAAAATTGAAAATGTTCCAACGCGCAAAGAACCCGTAATCCAGGGATATTGAAGTCGCCTTCAAATTATCTTCCAAATTAAATAGATACTTTATTCTGCCACTTATTCCAATTCCAAAGTGATCTGTCTTGTAGCCCGAACCCAGCAAAAACGTATAATCTGACAGCACATCCTTAATTCCTCTCTTTAATACACCAAGAGCCAAGTTTGAGCGCCAGATTTTTGTAGAAAGGGAAGCATGAAAATCAGTCAACTCAGACATAAAGTAATTTTGCCTGACACCTATAACTCCTGAAAACTTATTGTCACTTATAAGTGCAGGATTTGAAAAAATGGCATCAGATCTATTGGATTCAGGATTGAAAAGCCCAGCAAGGGCATAACTATTAGCCACCACACCACTTAAATACCCCAATATCAAACTATATAGTATGCTCATATTCAAATTTTAATTTATAGAGTTCCTACTTGCAAAAATTCTGTTAGCTTCTCCTGAAAGCGCCGTCCTCAAAAACAGAATCAATGAAGGATACTTTATAAGGATTTTTATAAATTAAACCGCCCTTTTCGTTACGAGAAGTATTTACACCCACAATTTTGACCCTCGATATACTATCTGTGATGTCAATCCCCGATCCCTTATGATCACAAATCGTGGAATGATAAAGTTCAACCAAAAGAGAGTTAGAAATTCTTAGACCACTTCCGTTAACACCATTACACACCTTGCAATTCTTCATTGAAAAACGTGTGTTTTCAATCTCTATTTGTGAACCATTTTTTACCAATTCGTTGTTTTTAAGTAATTCACAACCAGATAGTTTTACTTCTGAGTTACTAGCTCTAATACCAATTGTTTTATTTTCGGATATCTTTGTGTTATCAATCTCGACTGAGGAGCCATCTTCAATTTTAACCCCAACACCCTGAAGGCTTCCTGTAATTTCAGATCCTCTTATCAAACAATTAGATGATGATATAGAAACTTGTGATAGATTGCGTTTAGACGCGTTAGAATAAATCTTACATTCTTTTAACTTTATTCCAGAATACCATGCTGCATTAATCCCTTCCTCTTCGTGTCCGTAAATTTTGCAATTCTCAAGTTCCAGATAAGATTTTAGAACACCCAAACCGGTATTTTTCTTTCCATCATGTATCAGAGAATTTTTTACTACTGCGTATGAAGAACCCAACCAAATCTGGGAGAAGTTATCTGAATCTGAACCGTTGTTGTAAACTTCACTATCCAAAAATCTCAATTCCGAGTTGTAATAGACCTCAACACCGTGCTTCACACAATCGTGAATAATGGTGTTTTCAATTTCGGCATAAGATGAATCCACAACTGAAACACCACAATTTCCTACTCCAGAGTAGACCTTTGAGGCCTTGAGTACCAATTTTGAATTCTCTACTCTTATCTGAGGAAAATCCTTAGCCTCCTGACCGTTACCGTAGACTTCCGAAGCTGACATTTCAAGGGCAGAATTAGAAAGTATGTAAACACCATAATTTTCGTTATCACATATAACAGATTCCACCATTTGAACAAAGGACCTCTCCGCCACAATACCTGCCGTCCTTTGTCCCTTGGATACTTTCGTCTTCTCAAATCTTCCACGGCTTGAGGTGACCAAAATCTGGGGCAGCATTCCATCCTTTCCTAAGTTTCCGGAAATTAGACATTCTTTTACTATAAATGTGGTATTAGAACTGAACCATAAGCCCTGTCCATAATTATTTATAATTTTAACATTGCTTAAATCAACATTAGAGATATCTGTTGCATAAATACCCGTTCCATTTACCGAACCGTCAACATCACTATCAGCTATCTTCAGTGTACAAGACCTACACTCAATCTGCGCCTCCCCATCCTGTCCTCTATTATTTGAATAAAACTTTGAACCATTAACTGAAATAAAGGCATTCCCCTCCGCAAAAATTCCTCTCCTCCAATGGTCAAAGATAGAAGAATTTGCTATGGAAACACTAGAGTTTCTTACATATATACCATCATTATGGAAGCCTGAAAAGATATTGGAATTTTCAATTTTTACAGCCCCTGATGAAATCCAAATTTGAGGTGCGTGAAGCTGATCATTTCCATTCTCATAAATCTCACAATCAGATAATAAAAGTTCAGAGTTATCGTGAACAAGAATGGCATTAAAGAAATGTCTATAAACGTGAGAATTGACCATTTCCAAACTTGAATTCTCACTAAGAACTATGCCTGAATTATTTACACCACCATGAATCTTAGCATTTTTAATATATCCCTTTGAGGATTCAAACAATACTTGGGCTTTATCCTCGTCTTCGTTCCCGTTTCTTGCCAGCTCGATTGACTTAACCAAAATCTCAGAATCTTCTCTAACTTGTATTCCGTGAAAATAATGGCCCGTAATTTTTAAATCTTCACACTCAAAATAAGAACTATCCTCTACTAAAACTCCAGTATTGTTTACGCCGTTTAAGATTCTACTTGACCTCAAATATGCCTTCGAAGATGTAATCTTTAGTTGCGGGTAATCGTCCTCACTATTACCATTCTCAGCCAAACGACAATTGGTCATAGACATTACCGTTCCAGTGTCAATAAAAATTCCATAGTAATAATTTCCGGTCACATTAACCTTTTCGAGATTAAGTTCAGAAGACTCTGCCCAGATACCAAGACCATTTCCATTTGTAATCTTTGTATTTTTTATAACAGTCTTACAATTTCTGATACGTACCTGGGGGCTGAAAACATCTATTCCATTCTCAATAAATTCAACTCCATTAATTATTACTTCAGAACTTTCTGATAAAAATCCAAAGAACTTCGAACCATGAACCTTTGATTTAGAAATATCAACCCGAGAATTTTGTACCTTTATACCAGACCCTTGAAGTTCAACTTTTTTCAAATCTACTTTGCTCTCTACAGCGAATATTAGACCCATCGTTCGTTCCGGTTCTTTTGTGTGCTTTAGTTGTAAATTTTCAAAAATCACATCAGACCTTATGATTTCAAAGGCAGGAGATATTTCAGAAAATACCGTAACATTACCAACTCCCTTTATTGACAGCTTTCTATCTTGCACCGTGAGAGGTCTTTCAATAACAATATCGCCACTGATTTCAATCTCAAGCTCTTTATTATCCTCTATATAAGGTTCAAGAAAATCTACAAGAGGCAAGGTTCCGTCATAAGAGTGCGTCTGAGATTCACCATCTTTTATAATTATTATTTTTACTAAACCTTCCTTTACCTCAACATGACTACCCTCTTGTACCCTGATTTTTCTTTTATGTCTCCTTAAACTGGGCTCGTTTTCGATTGATTGAATTGCTGAATAGATTACCCTTACTGCCCATGTGGCCAGTTCCTCTTTAATACCGGTACCTTCCGCGAATCCTTTACCGACCAGTTCTAAATCTTCTTCACTCAAATTTCCCATATCTCTGAGTGTGACAGGCACTTTTTCCTCTATCGCAGAGGCCAATGCATAGACTCTCGACTTTTCCACATTGGCAAAACCCGCCATTTCTTCCTTTATTATAGAAGGATTCTCAAAAAGAAGCTCACCGTGAGACCTGTAAAGGTTTAACAAAAGCTCAATATAATAATCCATCTATCCCTCCTTCGAAGTAAATTATAAAATAGGAAGGTCTTATAATCAACTTGTGTTTTGATAATAAGTTAAGGAAGAAGAAATTAACTATTCCTTTCATACCCATATGAAGATCACGGTAAAAGAACTCTTTATTTACCCTAATAAGATAACTCACTTTAAAGACACTACTCTATCAAACATCTCATAGTAATCTTTGAGCTTGTGGGCTACCATTATTATGGTCTTCTTGCCCTTTAAATCTTTTAATGCATCCATTACAAACCTCTCTCCATCTTTGTCAATGTGTGATGTTATCTCATCAAGGAGTAAAACTTTGGGATTTGAAGATAAAGCCCTCATCAAGCAAATTCTTTGAACTTCTCCTCCAGACAAATTTGACCCATTATTTTTAAAATAATAATCTTCGAAATTTTTATCCAAACCAAAGAATATAAAGCTCTGCAAATTAGTTAAGTCATTTTCAGACCCCATAAACAAGTTATCCTGGAGAGTTCCATCTATAATCATGGGAGTCTGTGGGACCAGTACAACCTTTTTCCTGTAATGGTTTAAATCATATTCTTCAATTTCTATACCATCAACAGATATACTCCCCTTGGAAGGCTTGTAAAGTCCTGCAATAAGTTTAAGCAGAGTACTTTTCCCAACACCATTAGGTCCCTCAATAAGTACCATTTCGCCTGCTTTAACATTCAAATTAAAAGTCTCTATCACCTTATTCCCATTATATGAAAAAGAAACATCTTTGAGCTCGATGTCGCCCTCAATGTCTTTTATCAAACTCCCTCCACTCTCCAAAGGTATTTCTGAGAACTCATAAACCCTTGATAGAATAGCCTTTATGCCAATAAATTTATAAATGTTCTGAAACAATCCATTTGCAGATGAAAATATGTACCCCATAAAACCATTGAACGCAAAGAAGGAGCCTATTGTCAACCTTCCCATTATGATCTCGTACCCTCCGAACCAGATCAAAACAATCTGTCCTATTGAAACCAAAAAAGTACCGCTACCGGTTGCAAATTCGTTAATCATCGTCCTCTTAATATCGGCTTCAAGGACCTCTTTTAAGTGTTTCTCATATTTTTTTTGCGGGAAATCATAATTAGCATGGATCTTAAATAGAAGTATTTTTTCAATCAAGCCAACAATTACCTTCTGAGCATTGGACAAGCTTTCCCTGTATTTTAGATTACTATCCTGAATCTTCCTGCTAAATAAACGAGTTATTAGAATAGAAAGGGGCACTAAAGGCACTATTGCTATAGTCAATCTCCAACTTAATTTTGCGCAAGCTAAGATTCCAACAAACAAACTGATTATACATATTAAAAAGGAACTCCAGATGTCGCTCCAGAGAGCATTTAAATCTCCTACTTCATTAAAAATTCGAGAAGCAAGATATCCAGGAGAATTTATTTCAATTTCCCTCAAGGGCGCACGAAGTATCCTTCCAAAGAGCTCTAACTTGAGTGTCATTGAAACAAAATTTTTAAGCTTTGTATCAAAATATGCATAGGAGATATGAGTTAGAAGGGCAAAAACAACATAGCACAAAAGAAGTAAGCCAAGGTTCGTTAATAGCGAAATATTCGCCGATGGCACTACTTTATCAAATATGTACCTCGTCAATAAAGGCATGGGGAGCTGAAGTCCAGCAACAAGGAGGGAGAGTAATATCACTGTAAGGAACAAACCCTTAAATTTTTTCAGATAATCAAGAACAAATCTCACCATGCTGATGCTCCTGGCCTATCATCAAAGCGTTTGAAATAAACAATCCACCTCCAATCTTAATAACAACATATTTTTTATCTTAAAAATAGAGAAAACCGAAAATAACCACATCTCAGCTACTTTCGTTCTGCGCTTCCTTCAGTGAATTTCTGAATCTCGAGATGAATAATTTTTCTTGTTACCAATGATTCAGGATTTACTATACACCCTCTTTTCCCTAATACGCGTGCAAAGGGACATCCACCTCCACAAACCGGAAGTAATTTACATTCCCTACACTTTTCATCTTCAACTGGGTCTAAACCTAACCACCTGGTCAACTCTTTTAGGTCAAATTTCGCACCTCCGTCTTCATTTATATACCCTACAGGCGGTAAAACCCCTACAGAAACATTACACTTATAAATATTCAAGTCTGGATCTATCTCAAAGTGATGCAAAGTATCAGCGCCACAAGTTGATATGGCACGAGTCATCTCAAACTTAACGCTTTTATAACCCTTTTTGAAAGCAGTGAAAGATAACTCCGACTCTACTTCGTCAATACTACAATAATTCCTTACAGCCGTATCGCTTTTTAGTTTCTCATCACCCCCTTTTACCCAAGAACTTGAGGGAGAAAAATAGTGTTTAAAACTGACACTATTAATGCAATCTCTTAAACTATTTGGAATCATATCCAGAATTTGGGTAACTTTGTCCTTAACGTCCAGCGAAAAATTGATCCTTAAACTCACTCCCACATTCTTCAATTTTCCGCACTTTATGGACTCTAACAGATTCAAAAAATTTCCAAAAACAATATCAAAGCTTGGATTTCCGTTCTTAAAGGGCCTCCGTTCATTATGTACTTCAGGGTCTCCGTCAATGGTTATCTGAACGAAATTAATTTTCCACTCCGGAAGTTTTTCAATAACTAAATCCGTCAACAAGCTTCCGTTGGTTACGAGGCTGGCATAATAGCTGTTCTCAAAATCCAATTTAAATTCTTCAAAACTTCGCTTGACCTGCTTTGTCACATTATCAATTACTCTTTGAGCAAGGAGTGGCTCACCACCGAACCAGGAAACTCTCAACTTCCTCAGCTCATACATAACCATGTAATCTCTTATAAATTTAATAAGTCTATCCTGCTTAGAATTGGTCATAAAGCCTGACTTTTTTGTATCTTCAAAACAATAAATACAGGAGAAGTTGCAGCGGAGAGTGGGCATGAGGATCAGCTCCAAACTGTTACCCTTAAAATGGTCCCTATAAAGGGCCGTAAAGCACTTATTTTCGTCATAATCTTCCTCAATTAGAAAACCTCTCTCCTTCAAAAAGGAGATTTCATTTGAACTAAAAACCTCTTCAACCTTCGTCCCCTGTTCCAAAAGTTTAAATTTCAAAAGATAATTTTGATCCAGCTGAATCAAGTTCCTTGTTAGAGTGTTATAGTGAAAGCCTTTATCCTCGGAGGTCACCAGAATATTAAATCTTGACGGCTTTAGCTTTTTTTTGCTTTCCCCTTGCATAAAAAGCCCCCTTGTTATCTTTTCACAATTTAGTCAACCAAAAACACAACTTTTTTCAGTAAAATTAACAAATTACATTTTGATTGAATACCCGAATTTAAGACTAAAATTAATGTTGTTAAGATCTGGCATGGTGAAATACTTAGATTGAGCTGGATATCTGTTGTTGACTACAAAATAAAACACAGAATTCACATCTTTGATTTCTCTCTCATACATCAAATTCAGAGCATTCGTATTACTAAAGGTTTCCCTTTCAAGGAACAGCCTGAGGAAGTTGTTCCTTAAAAATTTTAATGAAAGACTCAAATCAAATGAAAAGTAAACATTTTCGTCAAAGGGCCTAACAAAGATCAAAGGGTCAAAACCCTGGCCAATCTTGTACACATAATGATATAACGAACCTTGAAAATACTCCTTAAATGTACAGTATAATCCGAGTCCAGCGGTCTCTCTCTTGTGCCCAGCAATCGTCCCGTAAGTATAAGAAACTGATGGCTGTAAATAGTTTTTTACATTTAAGGAAAATTGCCAGTTTAAATAATTGTTCTCTTTCCCCAACTGTTCACCTCTCATCCATGACATAGAGAAATCAAGGTTTGTTAAAATCTGAGCAGAAATAGAAGGTATAAAATCCCTAAAGAACTTCTTCCCTCCATCAATCGATTCCATATTTCTGTATGTAAATTTAGGATTTAAACTGTTTAAAAATTTACCTTCTATCACAAAATTCTGACCCATAGTTACCTTTTGGTAATTAACATCTCTATAATATTGAATACCTTTATTCAAATTCATCTCACCCATAGATGTGTAAGATAATTCGGCATAAAATCCTTGAGGGCTGGTCTGGAAAACAAATTCTGATGTAAATACTCGTGAATTCTGAATTTCCCTGTCTTTAAATGAAAATTCCAACCCAGCACCTATGACTCCACCCTTATTATTATAGTAATAATATCCACTAATGATCCCATCCCAGAAATTGTCGCCCACATTGGTTATAGTTTTTGTTATACTTGCTGAAGAGAATAAAGAATAAGTGTTTCTAGAATAAAACAGTCTAAGCATATTGTAATATTCCGAATCATTATGAACAGAAAGGAAAAAAAAGTTGGCATTTTTGTAGTCTATCCTCCCGTTGATTCCAAAGTCAATTTTTTCAAAACTTCGGGAGTAAAATAATTTTCCATAGGGAATTTCTATGTTCGTATAAGTGGTTACATCCCTAAAAAATGGCCTCTTTTCAGGAAGAAAAATTCCTCTCTGAAGCAAATCGAATTGAAATTTATCTGATTCAACCTCTGCGTAATCAGGATTAAAAACCATATTCAGAGTAATTTTCTTACTTTTTAATTTAAAATCAAACCCTCCCTGAAAGCTCGTATTCTCAATCCTTCTAACCATTACGTAGGGAATAAAAAGACCATTAAAATGATCTTCACTAATAGCCATAGGTGTCTCTTTAAGGTCAACTTCAATTATTTTGCTGAAGGATGGGTCATAGGGGTCTGTTCCGCCTACAATAACAACCCATTTGCCCATTGAATCCTGCGTAACCCTCATAAAAGCAAAACCCGCCTTCTCACCCCAATCGTTTAAAACATTATAGGGTATTTTAATTCTACCTTTCCATCCGTAATCAGTTCTTTCCACGCTGGATTCCCAGTTGCCATCCCATTCAAAGGTCTCCTTTCCTGTTTGTCGGTCTAAGAGTTTGTCAGCTTGAGTATTAAACGGATTAACAGAGAAAATGTAGGCTTTTAACTTTGACTGATTATTAGGGAATATTAAGAAATTAAAAACTTCTTCCAGCTCCTGCATATCCCTGGTGTTGCTCTTCGAAACAACCTCTCCCTGCCATGTAAAGCAATCAAAGCTGACCTCCACACCTGTATCGTTTAGGCTAAGTTGGACAAAGGTTTTAAGATAGCCGGGCACCGGTTGCCCCCAGTTCGGGTTTCCGGTATAGTAGTAAAATGTATCCACAGATATTACTTGAAATTTTAAGAAAAAGAGTGTTACAAACAATTTGATCATATCAGGTATCCCTCCTCTTTTTTTCCTATAAAAAACTTATAGGGGGCGTCCCCTCTTTTTCGACACTCACCTAATTTTCTGTGGCTGTGCCTGTGGAGTCAGGGCACGAACAATTCTGATTATGCCTGCACCCAAGGTTGAGATCCTCAATTTTGATAATTGCCTTGGTTGTAATAATTACATCTACCATAGCGCACCTCCTATGATTTATGAGATATCTAATATATAATTTATTTTACTCTGGCAAAATTTAAGATTAGAGGGGACGCCCTTTAATGCTGTCCTCAATAGATCTTTGATATTGTATTCAGATACTAATAATACCTTTAAAACCGCTTTAATATTAAGCGAACAATTACCCCTGTTTACATCACATCGTCTAAAGGTCCGTGTAACTTTTCCGCAACTACTTTCCTGTATCTTGCCCCTCACAATTTCGTATCCGGCTTTCATGAATCTCAGGTTCATACTGTTTAAAAATTTAAGAAGTAAAATTCATTTTGTCAAAAAATCAAAATGCGAGAACATTCATTCGCACTTATAATTTAACTACTTACAAGGAGGAGAATATGGAGTGCAAAAAGGAAACTAATTTATCCAAAAGGTGCACTTGTTCTTATCCCGTTTGCTCAAGGAAAGGGATTTGTTGTGATTGCATAGCTTACCACAGAGCAAACAACGAACTTCCCGCCTGTTACTTCCCACCCGAAGCGGAAAAAACCTATAACCGATCAATAGAGTTTTTTATAGAAGTTTACAAAAACCAGAGTTAAATCCAAAATAAATATAATGTACTTTGTTTGATTTTTCACAGTTTTACAGTTAAAATCACTTAAATGAAAGCGGTTTTCTTTTTTCTCATTATAAGCCAATCTGTTTTAGATGTGGGTAAAAGCTATCTCAACCAGAATGACTACGAAAAGGCCTATCAAATTTTTCAGCAAATTTATACTGTTTCTAAAAATACACCTGAAGGAAACTGGGCAAGGTATTATTTGTCAATTTCCCTGATAGGCCTTGGAGACACTCTTTCAGCTATTGGAAATTTGCTGACCCTGAGGAAAGAGAATCTTGACGATTCGCTAGCTTTTCTTATTTATTCAAAACTTCTCGAGTTATCAACAAGCGAAAAAGATTCCGCGACGTGGTTTTATGAACTAATCACCCTTCACCCTTCAATAAATAAGAGAGACAAACTGATCTACAAAGTACTTAACTTCCCTTTAGAAGATTCACTAAAAATTACTTTTCTGCAAATATTAGCCTCCGACTATAAAAACAAGAACAATCTTAAAGTTTTCTCGGAATCTCTTCTTAATTATGAAGCCGGATACTCTCTATTAATTGCCAAAAGAGAAAACTTTCCTCTGATTAAGGCCAAGGCTCAACTAAGGGAAAACAAGTATTTAGATGCTTACTACTCAATCTTAAAGGAGAATCCTACTAAAACAATTCCGGAGGAAGCAACTGAATTTCTTAACAAATCAAATAATTCACCATTAATTATTGGTCTACTACTAGCCTTGAACCCTGAAAATGAAAAGACAGCCTTTGAAATGGCAAGAATACTAGAGGAATCGGGAATAGGTTCCACAAAATTCAAAAAAATATTGAAAAATCCCGTTTATGTCGCTTATTTCAATCTAAAAAATCTTACCTTAGAAGATTTACAAAAATTGGAAGAGCTTCCACCCTCCAATTTGAAACAGTATGTGCTGGCAAGAGGATACCTCTTTAAGGGCTATGGGTTAAAAGCCTTAAATTATGCCATCCAGCTTCCCGATTCCATTGAGTATAATGCCTTCAAATTAGAACTTGCCGACAGTTTCATCACCTGGGGATTTTACCCTAAGGAAGTAACCCTTATGCTTGAAAACATACAAAACTACTATCCACTCACAGAAAGAGATAAAAGGTTAATAATATTCTATAAAACACAAGGCAAAAATGTAAGTTCATTACGTAAAAAACTGGCAGTAAACGAAACGACCATTACCCATAAAATCCGTTTAAAAACAGAAGATTTTGAACTCACAGACTCTTTATTAATAGAGAGAATGTTTGAAAATTTTGATTACGAGGGCGTCATCAAATACTCCGGTGGAAAGGCTCTACCTAACCGGATGAAATTCTTCATTGCCTCCTCTCTCATTGAAAGGAAAAAATACGAAGAGGCACTTGTTTTAATAGAAAATGAGAGATTTAAGTTCCCCGACCTCTTTGTCATCTCCCTCGCCCATATGGACGACCCATCTCCATATTTATATTATTTACCCCTTCCAATAAAACCTGAAAATGCATACTACGTTTACATAATTGCCAAAAAGACGGGGAACTACGAAATACTGGAAAATTATCCACAGGCTCAATTCAAATTTTATAGATCCATTCTAAAGGAAGACATTGAACAAGCAGAACTTTATTTAGACTCAACAGATCCCAAAATGCTAAAAGAATTCATCGCACTACTATACGCCAAAGGCAATTTTGAAAAGGTGATTCAATACAGTTCAAACCTTAACCCCCTCTACCCAATAGAGAAAGAAATCTTTGCTTTCAAGCTCAAATCACTATTTGAATCGGGGCGATATGAAGATGTAATAAAAGAAGGAAAAAAATTTTCTTCCTTAATTTTTGACGAAGATATTTCTTTAATCATGGCGAAGGCCTATTATCAACTTAAAGAATACGACCGCTCCTTCCTTTATTCAACTCACTTTGACTCCACAACTTTCAAAGAGATAATGGCCGTAAATTTACTACAAAAGGGATATATTGAAATTATAGACCCATCAAACCTGAAAGGCCCCGAACTATTGACCTACTATTTTCTTACCAAAAAAGCACAGGCGCTTCTCCAATTTGAGCCACAAACAAAAGAAGAGGCAATACTTAAAATGAAATTCCTGACTATGCTAAAAAAGGAAATCCCTGATACCTTGCTTATTAACTATACGTCAAGATTTGATATTGAACAGGATTTTCCATACATTCTAAAAGCCCTTAACTATCTTAATAATGATAATATTGACAGCTTAGAAGCTCTGATCGGCGACGTAAATATCCAGGACCCGGAAATATTATATGAATTTGGACTAAAACTGATTTCATTGGGTAAAATTGACGATGCAATTAAAATATTAAAGCAATCGCTAGATTTTTCAGCAGATTCTCTCAAACACGAGATATTATTTAGGCTGGGGAACATAGAGGCAACAAGTGGTAACTTTTACTCTTCTATTTTTTACTATACAAAGGCCCTTGAATACAGCAAAAAGTATGAGAAAGAGATACTGTACAACCTCTCCGTAGCCTATAAAAACACAGGTCAAAGGGATTCCGCCATTGCCTTATTAGAAAAAATAATTCAAGAGTTCAAAGATGATGATATCGTGATTGATGCATCAATCAACTTGGGATTTCAACTGCTAGAATACCAACAAACACCAGAGAAAGCCATCAACATACTTTCAAAAATCATAGGATTAGGAAGCAAGGAACAGGACTGTGAAGCCCTCTACTGGTTATCAAGGGCTTATCTCCTTCGTCAAGATCTAAAAAATGCTTTAACAACTCTAAAAAGGATTTATACCCATTATTCAGAATTTTCTGATTGGAGGGATATGGCAAAATTAGATGCAGCGAAAATCCTCGTATATTACAATTACAGGGATGATGCAAAGCGTTTATATCAGGAAGTAATAAAATCCAGAAAACCAGGAGACCCCATTTCCGAAGAAGCGAAGAGCCAGATGGAGTTCTTTAAACTCTAAAGCCTCTCTTCCTGTATCCTGAAGGGAGAATTTTTAAAAGTATAGTTACAAAAGGCACACTTATAAGGCGGTTTATCAGAAGGAAAGTCAAATTCTTTGTCACAATCGGGGCAGTGAATTGGACTAAAGTTTAAATTTGCCACAGATACTTCCTTCATTGAAGAGCGACACAAGGGACAAAAGATAGGTTCTTCGTGAGACTTTATTACATATCCACAAGACTTACACTCAAAGAAGCGCTTCATCGCCAAAGAAACACTTTACTTCATATTGAAAAGATTCCTCTGAATCAGAAGCATGAACAGCATTCACCCTTACATTAGTCCCATACTTATGTCTTATTGTACCGGGCTCAGCCTTAGAGGGGTCTGTTGCTCCGACCAACTTCCTTAAATCTTCTATGGCGTTTTCTTTTTCAAGTAACAAACCTATTATCGGGCCAGAAGTCATAAATTCCACGAGACCTTCAAAAAAAGGCTTACCTCTGTGAACTGAATAGAAGGTTTCACCTTCTTCCTTCGTCCACTTTCTCATTTTAATATTAAGTATGTTAAAACCAGCCTTTTCAATCATTGAAATAATCTCACCCACCACCCTTTTCTGAAGGGCGTCGGGCTTCAACAAAAGGAAAGTTCTATTCAAGGGAAAAACCCTCCGTAATTGCCTTCTTATTCAAATCCTGATATTTTTTAACCCTTCTATCAATTGCGGAAAATAAAGAATCAATCTTGACCAGATTAAACTTCTTTGATATGTAACCCAATACAAACATATTTAAAACAAGAGGGGTCCCAACCTTTTCCTTCACCAGTTCTGTAAAGGGAATTGAGATTACTTCCACTCCATCCAATTTTCTTGTAAGCTTCACATTAGTAGAGTCAACTACCACAAAACCACCCTTTTTAGCAATTTTCCAGAATTTATTAAAAGCACCCTGGCTCAAGACCACTAAGACATCAGGATTCACGACCTTAGGATAAGACACAGGTCTTTTGGATAAAATAACATCCGAGCGTGAAGTTCCAAGTCTGGCCTCGGGTCCATATTCTACCGTCTGTACGATTTCCAGATTCTCACTAATTCCCGCAGCATCCGCTAAAACTAAACCGGCCAATATCAGGCCCTGTCCGCCAGAACCAGCAAAAGTTACTTCGATTTTATCTCTGTCCATTTCTCTCTCAATATATTTAAATAACTTTTATTGTTATTTTCTCCAATCACTCCGATGGGTATAAAGGCTCCTTCCTTCGGTTGAGTGCCGGCCATATATGTGATCTTCTTGTACCAATCTAAGGTTTTGAAAGGATCCGCCTCCAGATTTAGCCTTCCATAGTAAGTGGGACAGGGGCTTAAAACTTCCACAAGGGCGAACCCTTCCACATTCATTGCCTTTTCCAGCATCTTCTCAAGAAGAGGTGTGTGATAAACGGTTGCTCGTGCAACAAAATTTGCCCCAGCTGATAATGCCACTGCACATCCATCAAAGGAGGGTTCCATATTGCCGTATGGCGTAGTGGTAGTATAGGCATTAAGAGGAGTAGTTGGTGAAGCCTGTCCACCCGTCATACCATAGTTGTAGTTGTTCACAACCACGGCAAGCATGTCCACATTTCTCTTCGCAGCATGCAGGAAGTGATTGCCACCAATGGCATAGGCATCCCCATCTCCCATAACTGCAATAACTTTTAGTTCCGGCCTTGCAAGCTTAAGCCCGGTAGCAAAGGCTAAGGCCCTTCCATGGGTGGTATGCAGTGTGTTAAAATCCGCATATCCGGGCATTCTTCCTGTACAACCTATACCGGAAATCATTGCTACTTTATCCTTATCGTATCCGAATTTATGTATAACTTTCAAAATCGCCTGGAACACCATCCCGATACCACAACCGGGACACCATACCGAAGGCATATGATCCGTTCTCAAATAATCGGTTAAAGGATGGTTTTCGCTCTTAACTCCCCGATCGGTAACCCATATAGCAAAGTCAGGACAATGGTTCTCGCACTGTTTACAGTTTATACATGCATCTTCATTAGCAGCATAAGGATAACCCGCTTCATTAAAGTCAAGCACATTCTTGGGGCATATATTAACGCATATGCCACACTTTTTACAGTACTGGTGATTAAAGTGTAAGGAATATAATTTTTTTTCCATATGTTGTAAATAAGGATAAATCAATAACCTTGGCTTGTCAACAAACGACGCAGGATTTATAATTTTATCATGGACAAAGAAAAAATTGCAGATATATCTCAGGACCTTTTTCAGCAAATCTTAAATGAATTTGCCAAGAGGATCGTTGGGCAAAAGGAAGTATTGGAACAAATTCTTGTTGGCCTCTTTTCTCAGTGGCACATAATAGTATTAGGACTTCCTGGACTTGCTAAAACCCTGATAGTTAAGACCCTCGCTGAAATGCTTGACCTCCAATTTTCCAGAATCCAGTTCACGCCAGATCTAATGCCATCAGACATAACAGGAAGTGAGATCTTAGAAGAGGACCCAGCAACAGGCAAAAAACATTTTAAATTTATTAAGGGCCCTATATTTGCCAATGTAATTCTGGCTGACGAGATCAATAGAACTCCTCCCAAAACCCAATCAGCCCTCTTGGAAGCGATGCAAGAATTAAAGGTTACTGTTTCAGGAAAATCTTACATACTAGAGAGGCCCTTTTTTGTTGTAGCAACTCAAAACCCCATAGAACAGGAAGGAACATACCCACTTCCGGAGGCCCTGCTGGATAGGTTTATGATGGAGGTAAAGATTGATTATCCATCAAGGGAAGAAGAGATTGAAATCGTTAAGGAAACAACAGGGATAAGGGAAGAACCCATTAAAAAAATTTTAACAAAGGAAAAAATACTGGAAATTCAGAGAATGGTCAGGGAAATCCCGGTTCCGGACCATGTGATAGAATATGCTGTAGAGATAGTAAGGAAAACAAGACCATCAGAAAAGGATGCCCCTGACCTTGTGAAAGAGTATGTAATTTACGGAGCGAGCCCCCGTGCATCCCAAGCCCTTATCCTTGGAAGTAAAGCCAGAGCACTACTCAGAGGAAATATAATTCCAACAACCAAGGACGTAAAAGCCCTCACCCTCCCCGTCCTCAGACACAGAATCATAAAGTCGTATAAGGCAGAGGTAGACAATATAAATATAGAAGACATAATTGAAGCGATTTTATGAGCACAATTAGAGAAAAATTAGAAGAGAGAGAATACAAAATATTACATCCGAAAGCGGCCAAATCGGCTGAAAGCCACAGACAAAGGTCTGAAGAGCCCTGCCCCTTAAGAACCGCCTTTCAAAGGGATAGGGACAGAATTGTTCATTCAAAGGCCTTTAGAAGACTGAAACACAAAACTCAGGTGTTTTTACAACCCGAAGGCGACCACTTTAGAACCCGCCTCACCCATACCTTAGAGGTCTCTCAAATTGCAAGGACCATAGCAAGGGCGCTCTTCCTAAATGAAGATTTAACCGAGGCCATCGCCCTTGGACACGACCTCGGACACACACCGTTCGGTCATCAGGGTGAATATGCATTAAACGAGCTTATGAAGGAATATGGAGGATTTTCTCATCCCGAACAGGCAATTAGAGTTGTGGACATCCTTGAGAAAGAAGGAAAAGGGCTAAATTTAACAGAAGAGGTAAAAGAAGGAATAGCAAAGCATTCTAAGGGTTTTGGGAAAATTATTAATTTTAAGCAGATGGCAAAAACTCTGGAAGGTCAAATTGTAAGGATCTCAGACATTATTTCTTACGTGAATCATGACCTGGATGATGCAATAAGGGCGAAGATCTTAAAACCGGAGGATATTCCTCAAGAACTCGCGGATTACTTCGGTAAAACTAACTCTCAGAGGCTCAGCTTTATGGTACAGGACGTTATCAATTCTACCATTGAAAAAGGCTATGCTTATATCTCCCTTTCAGAGAAAACAGAACACATACTTGAAAAATTAAGGGACTTTTTGAAAATATCGGTCTATCACTCTCAATTTGTTAAACGGGAATCGGATAAGGCAAAGTTCATCATTGAGTTTCTCTTTGAATATTTCACAAAAAACTACAAAGAGATACCATTTTACGAAAATATTAAAAAAGTCTTGAAGGATTATCCCCCCTACCGTGCTGCCAGTGATTACATCTCAGGTATGACCGACAGGTATGCCCTTCTGGTCTTTGAAGAAAAGTTTATTCCAAGGGCCTGGAAAATGTTTGATTAAATGGTAATCCCTAAAGAAGAACTTAAAAGGCGTGTAATTTCTGCCTATAAGGTTCTTCAGAATTGTACCCTTTGCCCGAGGAAGTGTAGAGTTAACAGGTTGAAAAATAAATTGGGAATTTGTGCTACAGGGAGTAAACCAAAGGTTTCATCCTTTGGCTTGCACTTTGGAGAAGAGAGGGTCTTGGTGGGACGTAATGGCTCCGGGACTGTATTTTTTACTGGATGTTCTTTAAAATGTGTCTATTGCCAGAACTACACCATAAGTCAGCTCCACGAGGGAGAAGAGGTTTCAATTAGCGGGCTTGCCAAAATCTTTCTCTATCTACAAAAACAAGGTGCCCTAAATTTAAATCTCGTCACACCAACCCATGTGGTTCCTATGATTCTCGCTGCTTTGTACTTAATTTATGACGATTTTAAGATCCCCATCGTATATAACACCAGCGGCTATGAGTCTTTGGAAACCCTTAAACTTCTTGAAGGCATCGTTGACATTTACATGCCAGATTTCAAATACGGCGACAATGAAATGGCTCTTAAATATTCAAAATGTGGTGACTACTTTGATGTGGCAAAAGAAGCCACCAAGGAAATGCAAAGACAGGTCGGTGACCTTGTAGTTATTAACGGAATTGCCCGCAAGGGTCTTCTTATAAGACACCTTATTTTGCCAAATGGAATTGCAGGTTCAAAAAAAGCTCTACAGTACATTAAAGAGGAAGTTTCTCCAAACGCTTTTGTGAACATTATGGACCAGTATTACCCCACATACAGGACCTATGAATACAAAGAATTGTCAAGAGGCATAACTTACAAGGAGTACGAGGAAGTGGTACAGTACGCAAAAGAATTGGGACTTAGGATAGCTCAATAGCTTCCGAAAGTTTATTAAACAGACATGGCGTTTTTGATTATTTAGCATTAAATCATTATAATTTAACTAAATAAGGAGCTTATGATGAAGAAATTCTGTGCTTTTATGATTGGATTGGGAATTGGTGCTACAGTGGCAATTCTCCTTACTCCAAAACCCGGGCACGAAATTAGAACCAAGATAAAATACCAGCTCAAAAAACCGAATGTTAAAGAAAAGCTGAATAAAGTAAGAGGAATACTGGCAAAATTTCAGGTGGAATAGAAACCATGCTTTTCAAAAAGAAGAAGGAATTAGAACCATCTAAAAAGGAAATACCTGAAGGTCTTTTTGTCAAGTGTGATAAATGCGGCGAAATGCTTTATAAGACAGTGCTTGAAAAAAACTTCCTCGTATGTCCCAAGTGCGGATTCCACTTCAGGGCCAACGTGGAAATTTACAAAAAGCTCCTACTGGATGACGGTGAATTCACAGAGAGAATAGCACAACATCTGGAGAGTGGGGATCCCCTAAATTTTCCAGAATACAAAAAGAAGCTTAAAGCTGCACAGGAATCTACTGGGTTGAAGGAAGCCGCTGTGGCAGGCGTTGGGAAATTAGATGGCAGAGAGGTGGTCCTCTTTATCACAGATTTCAGGTTTCTCGGTGGTAGTATGGGCTCAGTCTACGGCGAAATATTTTATAGGGCCTGTGAAGTGGCTAAAGAAAGGGGGGTACCCCTTATCTCTGTCACCTCCTCGGGAGGTGGAGCAAGGATGCACGAAGGTATTTTTTCCCTCATGCAAATGGTAAAAACCACGATCGGTGTAGAACTTTTAAATGAAGCAAAAATTCCCTTCATATCCGTTGTCTGCGACCCCACCATGGGAGGAGTAATGGCATCCTTCGCATCCTTAGGTGATCTAATAATAGCTGAACCTGGCGCACTTCTTGGATTTGCTGGACCAAGGGTAATAGAACAAACCATTAAGCAAACCCTGCCACCAGGCTTTCAGAGGAGTGAATTCTTGTTACAAAAAGGTTTTCTGGATATGGTGGTTTCAAGAAAAGAGTTAAAGGAAACTTTATCAAAAATATTATTTTATCTTTGGGGGTAGAAAATGGCTGAAGTTAGACTCATTAATATCACCAAAATTTTCCCACGAGGGAATGTTGGAGTTAAAAACGTCACCTTTAATGTTGAAGATGGAGAATTTTGTGTTATTCTTGGTCCATCCGGATGCGGCAAAACCACTACCCTAAGACTAATTGCAGGTCTGGAATACCCCGATGAAGGTGAAATCTACATTGGAGAAACCCTTGTTAACAATGTGGAGCCAAAGGACCGCGAAATTGCGATGGTCTTCCAGAACTATGCGCTCTATCCGCACATGACTGTATATGACAACATGGCCTTCGGGTTAAAATTGAGGAAGGTACCAAAAGAGGAGATTCACAAAAGAATACTTGAAGCTGCAGAACTTTTGGATATAAAACACCTTCTGGATAGAAAACCTCGCGAACTCTCGGGTGGACAAAGGCAAAGGGTAGCCGTGGGAAGGGTAATAGTAAGACACCCCAAGGTTTTTCTTTTTGACGAGCCCCTATCCAATTTAGATGCCAAAATGAGAATAAAAATGAGAGCAGAATTAGCAAGAATTCACAAGCAACTGAAAACCACCACCATTTACGTCACCCATGACCAGGTGGAGGCCATGACACTGGGACAGAAGATTGTTCTCATGAAAGATGGTGAAATACAGCAGATAGGGGATCCCATATCCTTATACAATAGGCCAAAGAATAAATTTGTAGCTGGCTTCATCGGGTCACCCCCAATGAATTTCTTTGAGGGGGAAATTTTTGAGGAAAGCGGTGAACTATACTTCCAATTCCCTCTCGGTAAATTCTTATTACCAGAAAAACCAAGGGAACTATTAAAAAATTCTGAAGAAAAGGAATACATACTTGGAATCAGACCAGAAGGCATCATCATTGGAAAAGGTGATTTTAGTGCTCAAGTTGAGTTTTACGAATTACTCGGAAATGAAAACATATTGTATCTAAAAGCCAATGACCTTAATTTCACCGCAAGGGTACCCGCCACGGTAATCCCTGAAAGTAACGAAACGATCAAATTTACCTTTGCTCCCCAAATTCATTTGTTTAGTAAAAAGACGGAGGAAAACTTATTAGGATAATAGCCATTCTTGAAACAACTAAGAGATTCTTCAGAAAACTCCAAGATGATGAAATATTTGGAAAGGCTTCTTCATTATCCTACATGACTATTTTCGCTTCTGTACCTGCCGTTTCTCTCGTCTTTTTCCTCTTCGCAAGATTTGCTGTCTTTACAGATCTCTATGAAAAATTTAAGAACTTCCTATTTACTTATTTCATTCCGCAGAGTTCAATGGGAATAGAAAAAAAGTTAGATGAACTACTAAAAAATATTGGTTCCCTTGAAGTTTTTGGAGTCATAGCGTTAATAATTACCACAGTTTTAGTCGTAGATTCAATAGAAGGGAACATAAACCGGATTTGGGGAATAAAAAAGAAAAGACCACTCTTACTCAAGATGGCTTCCTACTGGGCTTTCATTACCTTGGTGCCGGTGCTCATTGCTTTATCCTTTTACATTTCTTCGAGGCTTACTTCCTTGGGGATCCTGCAAACCCTTCAAGAATCAATTTTCTACAGGTCTTTCCTTTACATCTTCGTCCCATTTTTTATTACCGTTGTAGCATTCTTCATAGTTTATTTTGTTCTACCAAACTCAGAGGTCAATCCACTGGCTGCGTTGGGTGGTGCCATTTTTGGTGCTTTTCTGTGGGAAATCTCCAAATGGGTCTTTGATGTCTACATTATGTATTTCTCCACCATACCAAAATTCTATGGCACCCTCGGAAACATCCTAATTTTTATCTTCTGGATTTACCTCTCCTGGCTCTTCTTGCTTTTGGGTGCCGAGGTCGCCGTCTTTCTTGAAGGAGACCCGGGACATACGTTAACACCTTCTTTACTCCTCACGGTTTTGCTACTCACTTACAAAAAATACGAAAAGGGAGATCCCATCCACATCAAAGAGGTGGTTAAACACCTAAAACTCAACCTTGCAAAAACCCGCTTCGCTTTCAGGGATCTAGAATATCACAATCTGGTTGTGGAAATTAAAAAGGGGTACTACGTGCCGGTAAAACACCCCGAAAAGGCATCAATTAAAGATCTGGTAAATATTTTGGGAGTTTTAAATGTGAATATGAACGGTGCAAACCGCTCGGAAATGCCTTTCTTGGATTTAATAAAAGAGAAAATTGAATCAGGAATTGAAAACCTTACAGTAAAGGAGGTTTTGCCATTAGTACCAGAATTATAGTTGCCTTAAACACCAATTCCTTAGAAGAGGCCCTTAAATGGGTGGACACCCTTGGAGAAGAGCAGGACTTTTACAAGATAGGCTTGCCGTTATATCTGAGATATGGTAAAAAGTGCATTGAGGAACTTAGAAAAAGAGGAAAACGGATCTTCCTTGACCTTAAACTCCACGATATACCCTCAGTAGTTGTCCAGAGTATAGAACCCTTTGAAAGGGGAGAAGCAGAGACAATAACGGTGCACCTTTCCGGTGGCTCGGAGATGGTAAAGAGGGCATTGGAAGTGGCTCACCATAGAGGTATTGCCATTGCAGGTGTATCGATTCTCACCAGCTTAAACCGAATAGAAATGGGTAGACTCTTCGCCTACCCATGCGAAATTGAAAGGATTGTGGAAAGCATGCTTAATGTGGCAGTGGAACTGGGTGTGGATTACGCCGTTCTTTCGGGTCAAGAGGTTATGAAAATTGGCGAACAGTTTAAGGGAAAAATAGGTTTCATCGTCCCGGGCATCAGGATGGAAGGCGAGAGCGTGGAAGATCAAAGCAGGGTTATAACTCCAAAAGAGGCCAAGGAGCTGGGGATCCATTACGTCGTGGTGGGCAGGCCTATAACCCACGCTGAGAATCCGTTGGAAGCCCTGAAAAGGTATAAAAAAGCCTTAGAATGATTTATTTAATCCTTTTTTGCCTGTCAAGCTTTGTTGTGCCTTTACCTCAAAAATACCTAGAATACAAACTTGACATTTTTAATCCCTTAAATCACAAGGTCTACCTTTCCGGAATCCCCATTTATAAAGAATTGGATCCTCTCCGATTCTGGAACTTTGGTGAATTCAATTCTGATAGTAAAAACATCACTTTTTTTAACGATTCCCTCCTCGCCCCGGAGGTTCTCCTCTACTCCATCCGCCGAGAGGTTGGATCCGAGGTGGGAGGATATGTAAAAACACCCATAAGCAAAGCGCAGAACCAACTCTTTATAACTTACACTAATTTCAGAGAACTCTCCATTTCCTCAAACCTCCTTGTAGGTTTCAAGCACGATGGGAGGTTCAGGTCTACCCTTGCATTTGGCCGCTACCTTGGAAATAATAGGTTCGCCTTCAATTTAAAATACAAAGACCTTACCGCTTCCTTTGGGATGGGAGACCTGAAAGAGGCGAAATTGAATTATAAAATAGGTCCCTTTTCTATGGAGTACTCTTTAGAAAACAACATCCATCGTGTGCTAACGGGATACAAATTCCTGAAAGCAGGATTAGGGTATTACAAAAACGGGGTTACACCTTACGTAGAATTAAATCCAAGATGGAATAATCTGAATCTTTCCCTTGAATATGGTACAGGAGCCTTCAGAGATAGGGTTGAAAATCGACTGAAGGGCGTTTTAGAATATAACATGGAAATCTTAAAGCTTGGCTTTACAGGTAAAATCGGTAAAGAGGGCGTCTACATCGTAGAAGACACCCTCATTGGTGTGCCCTATTCGGCAGGATTTTACGGTATTTTGGAAAGTAAAATTGCAAAACTTGGAATAGGATATTTTTATCCGAAAAACTATAGATCCACCTTTTGCTTGGAAAAGGAGTTTTCCTTTAAAGGTGGAGAGGTACTTATAAGACCCTTTGCTATTATTGGATACAGTAAAAATAAAGGCTTTGATGGGGAAGTTTCAATTCCACTTATACTCTTTAAATCTGTGGAAATGAGAGGAACTTACCATTCTCGGGATGGTCTCTCCTTTGCTATAGGCGTTAACCTTTTTGATTGAAATCAAAGGGTGGATAAAAAATTCCCTCATCAGTAATAATTGCAGTTATTAACTCCTCAGGAGTAACGTCAAAGGCATAATTTAAGACCTGCACTTCCTCTGGAGCTATTAGTTTTTTCCCCACGTAAGTAACCTCTTCCTTTGACCTTTTCTCAACTACAATCTCATCCCCGCTATTGATCTTCGGGTCTATGGAAGAGGTTGGAGCAACCACATAGAAGGGAACTCCGTGGTGCTTGGCAAGAACTGCCAACATGTAAGTTCCAATCTTGTTGGCTGTATCACCGTTTCTTGCAATCCTATCCGCACCAACAAAAATCGCATCAATCCCTTCCCTTTTCATAACAAACCCTGCAGAGTTATCCGTTATCAAAATGGGAGAAATTCCATTTTCAAGGAGTTCCCAGGTGGTGAGCCTCGCGCCCTGAAGGACGGGCCTTGTCTCTAAAACGTAGACCTTCTCGATCTTCCCCTTTTCAAAACCCTTGTATATGACACCCAAGGCAGTTCCAAGGTGATTGGTGGCCAAATATCCCGTATTGCAGATGGTCATCACCTTAGATTTATCTTTTAATAAAGTTACTCCAAACTCCGCCATCCTTTCACACCTTTCAGCCTCTTCCCTTTCAATTCTCTTTGCCTCTTCCATCAAGAGATTAACAAGTTCATCCTTGCTGTTGCCGTTGTAATTAGAAATAATTTCTTTCATCCTATCAAGAGCGTAAAACAGATTCACCGCAGTAGGCCTCGTTTTTCTTAACTCTTCAACAGTTGAAATTCCTACCTCTTTAACCCTTTCAATCTCCTCAATATCAAGGCTCCTAACCACCTGAACCACCGCATAAGCAGCGAAGATCCCGATGAGGGGAGCACCCCTCACTTTCAGACTTTTAATAACCTCTATAGCATCTTCAAGGGTGTATACATACTCAAACCTGACAATCTCAGGCAGCCTTGTCTGGTCAAGAACCTTTATTGTATCCCTGAAGATCTCAACGGGCTTAATCATTTTGAAACCACCCTTATTTTATTGTCTTCGAAAGAACAGTAAAGATTAAATTGGTCTATATAATGCGAGCTTTCAGGGTCGCCGTGAAAATCGGTCCCACCGGTTATTGCTAAATTGTTTTTAAAGGCAATCTCATAGAGCTTTTTCTCAACATACTTTGGGTTTTTCGGGTGAAAAACCTCAATTCCGTCAATCCCATTAGTTATGGATAGATTTATCACATCATCCATCTTCTTTAAAAGTCCAGGATGTGCCAAAACCGCAATTCCTCCGCTCTCATGGATCATATCAATGGCCTCCTTCACGCTGATTTTAAACTTTTCCACATAGGCAGGACACTGATCACCAAGATACTTTGTAAAGGCCTCCTCCATGGAGGAAACACAGCCCTGCTCAACCATCTCCCTTGCCAAGTGTGGACGCCCTAAGGATTTCTCACCTTCAAAACTATCGAGATCAACCTTAATATCAATACCAAGACGATGTAGCTTTTCCACCATTTTCAAAAATCTTTCCTTACGAGCTTCTCTAAAAATGGTTAAGTAATCCGAAAGGGCACTGGACTTTATATCTATAAAATACCCAAGTATGTGGACCTCCTCACCACTGTAGTCTGCCGAAAGTTCAATGCCCGGGATAAGTTCCATTCCCAGTTTGTCACACTCCACAGATGCCTCCTCAATGGCTTCAATGGAGTCGTGGTCAGTGATGGAGATTAACTTAATTCCCTTAGAATAAAGAAAATATACGAGTTCACGCGGGGAGTAAATCCCATCAGACTTGGTCGTATGTAAGTGAAGGTCGCACCTCTTCATCACTTTATTTTAAAGGAAACTTAAGGAATTTAGAAGGTAAATAGTTTTAGGGTACTTTAAAAAATTTCGGGGCCCCGAAGGGGGCCCCGGTCATCCTGATTTTTCTCTTCTCTCTACTTCACTACTATCATCCGATGTATCTGACTTGAATTACCCGACTTCACCTCCAAAAAGTAGATGCCAGCTTTCATGTTCTCAGGAATAAGGATGGTGTTCTTACCCTTATTGAGAAGCCCATCAAAGAGGGTAACCGCTTCCCTACCCGTGATATCGTAGAGCTTTATGCTGAAGGGTAGAAGCGTTGGTGAAACAACTTCAATGGCCCTGCCGGGAGATGTGAGACTTGGAATGGCATAAGTAATTCTATTAACCATATTATCTGTGTTCTCGTCCATGGGAAGGAGTACCACATTGTTGAACCTTATGGTGTAAGCTTGGGACTCAGCTGACTTGTTGATAACCACAAGGGCAACGGTTCGGAGGCTTGGGGCGAATAGGTTATCGTCTCACTACCTCCGGACCCGCTATTGTCACTCATCGCCACGTATTCAACAGGGCTTCTGTAGCTCGTGGGCTTTGTGGATTTACTGAAGAGGTAGAGGCAATGTCCGCATTACCACTCGGTACATCAACGGTAATCGTGGCCTTTGTTCCACCCTCAAAGATTAAATTCTCCACATAGGCAAAGTTACCCGCAGGTAAATTCACATCCACCACGCCCGATCCTCCCGTACGGAGGTATCCGTGACCCGACCTCGCAACGACAAGGTCAAAGGAATCACGAACCTCACCGAAGGAATAAATGGCGGGGAAGAGGTCCTTCTGAGCATCGCCCCAGATGGCAATAAACTCAACCTTATCAGGTCCAAGGGCGGAAGCACTCACAAGATTTTCAAACCCATTGTAGGGCGAAGTGGGTTCATCGTCAAAGAGCCTGAAATCAAGGTCAATGGAATCGCCAGAAACTCCAAACTTTTTGTTCCTCATCACAACCACGATCCACTGGTTTTCGGTTGTCCTTATCCTGTAGGCCCTGAAATTGAACTTATAACCGGAACCCGGACCCACCATCTCGGGTGCAATGTCTGATACAGGGGTGTTGTAGTTCAGGTAGCCGACGGGCGAGAAGGCAAACTGCTGACCCCATGTTCTGAGATAATAGTTAAAGATATTACTCGGTACCACATTGTCCCAGTCAATAGCATAATATAGGGTATGTCTTCCTGCAGGGAAATTATTTACCTCAAAGCCCTGATAGTAGACGTAGCTCCAAGGTGTTATGGTGGCGGGACCTGAAAGGGATACCTGAGGAAGGCCGTAGTTGTCAAGGAACATAATTTTTCTCATCGTTCTTCCTGAGGGGATAGTCGCATTCACCTCACCGCGATTAATGGCAACCCAACCCGATAGATAAACCGTCGTATCACCCTTTAAAACGGAAGGTAAGCTGGTGGAATTCACGTTGGAAGGAACGATGGGGGCATCCCATCCTTCGGGTGTAAAGTAGGAGAGGGCAGGATGGTTATGCCTTATCTTGAAGTACATGAATAGAGGAGCCTCCACATAGCCTAAGATTGTATTTGACGTCCACTGGTAGGGTACAGTACTTACAAGGGTATAGGCCTGTCCGATAAAGGGTGACCACCAGATGGGGGGCTTGAGACCAGTACCTGTCGTCGCCACGCGAGAGTTCTGACCGTACCAGAAGATGGATGGAATCTTCATGTTTGGTCGCACATAATAAAACTGGTTTGCACCTGCTGAAACACTTATTGCAATACTCGCGTAGAAGGGTGCACCATTAGGAGTACCTGTGCTTGGATTATGTGACCAGAGATAGAGGTACATATTTCTGTTTTGATTGCCATCGTTGCGTCCATAAATTGCCACACTATCTACATCAATGGAATCGTTAACTCCCATACCAAAGACAGCAATGGTAGCCCAGTAGCGATCCTGATTACCCGTGGGGTAGCTATTAAGCAGGAATCATCCACCAAGTCCCGTTGGATACCAGTACTATACGTTGGGCCTTGTCATAAAGGGACCAGTAAGGGTAAAGTTTACCGTGTCTTCCTTTTCGTTCCTCAAATCAGAGCCATAATTATACCTTATAACCAGGATAAATTGAGGCTCAAAACCGGAAAGGCCACTCCACTTGATAAACTCTATCACGAAGGGGTCACCATCGTTGTTCCCTTCACCGTTATAAATGGTCCCGAAATAAGAGGTGTCCTTAGCAATAAACACGCTATCTGCCGTTGCCTGATCAAGGGGATAAAGGTATCCAACAGCCCTCTCAGCGGTGATACCTAAATTCTTGAGGGAAATCTTAAGGGAAACCCTTTCTCCAGGATCAACATAACCATTATCATTGCCCCAGTATCTGTCATCAATCCTCGTAGAGGTAACCCCTGCTATGAAAGGTGTTGTAACCTCCAGCGTCTTCACAATGGGTCTCATGCAGAAGTCTTACCACCGTGTCCTTCCCCACCATGAGGATGGGTCAAGCCTGTTGTTGGTTGCGAGGTTCACCGTGGAGGCGCCGTCATTATCCTGATATGGAACAGCGTTGGCAGATGACTTCCTTATACCAACCCAGAAGTATCCCGCATTTGAAATGAATATGGGATTACTCAGGTTCATGGTGACCCAAGCATTTGCCTGATTGACCGCAATGATTGAGTAACCGTAGATCTCCGCATCGGGGGCATTGTAGTCTGCATTGTGTTTCCACACAAATAGCGTTTCAGCGTTTGTGGTAGCATAAAAGTAGACCCGAATGGCTATCAAGGTGCATGGCGATGCAGTCTCAAACCTCATTGCAAAGTAGTTGTAATTGGCTTACTGGTCATCGTAATTCGGACTATAATAGAGGGTACCATTGTCATAGATCAGGGTATCCGTCCTTACAGGATAACTAGAGGCAGTTATTGGAATACCGATGAATCTATACATATTGATGGAACCCGCACTTATCCTAACTGTGAAGTAGAGATACTTATCAACGGGAGCCAATAGGGAAAGCCCTATATCAAAGGAACCTTCCACTTCCTGCCCCGTTCAGATATTACCGAGGTTCACATTTCTTGTGTAGTAGTTCACATAGTGAGCGTAACCGGGTATGGAGTCAAAGGCTAAGGAAGCGGTCACATTACTTGCTGGTTGTCCCCTGTTTAAAAATCTCACCCTTAAGTATACCCTTTCGCCAGGCTGGAGCTGTCCATCATTGTTTCCGGTCCTCTCAACAACTAAGTAACCCGTGATTACAATATTGGGAGCTGTTGGTAAAGGTGTGTTCACCACAGCTTTGTAGGCATCCACCCTCCCCCAACCCGCCGTATCGTTTGGATAGTCGTAGTGAGCAGGACTTATAAGCTTCGTATTGTTTCTAATGGTGAGATACAGCTGGGAAAGATTGAGATATGGGTTCTTTGAAAGTATGAGGGCTGCCTCACCTGCCACATGGGGAGTGGCACTTGAGGTTCCGTTAAAGTCAGAAATGTATGTGCCGCCGGGTGCTGCTGCCCAGACGGGATCGGCGGGAGCCACCACATCGGGCTTGTGGTAATTCCAGTCGGGTGAATACCAGTTGGCAGTATTTGTCCAGGGGGACTGCTGGGGTGCACCGCCCCTTGAGGAGTACGACAATATTTCATCGTTGGGGTCTGTGGCACCAACGGACATAACGGTGGGATAGGTCCCCGGGCCTGACTGCAGTGTGCTGTCGGAGCTCTCATTCCCCGCAGCAAATATGGGGAATATTCCAAGGGCCTTCCAGGTACTGCAGGCAGACCAGTAGGTTGTACTGTTCCATTGACTTATTCCCCAGGAGTTTGAGACTACCCTCGGTTTTAAGGAATCGGGTAATCCCGCTATCCAGTTAAATCCATCAAGAATTCGGGAACTCGTACCATCTCCAGAGGCATCAAGAATCTTTACTCCTATCCACTTTACTTCAAGGGCAATACCAAGATTAAACTTTCCGGCCATAATACTGGCACAGGCAGTCCCGTGCCCCTCATCGTCATAGGGTAGAGACCTGCCATTACCCGCATCATACCATCACGCAATTCCCCTCCAGTTGTCCTTAAGGGTAGGATGATCTGCATCAACCCCCGTATCCATTATTTCAAGGACGATACCTTCCCCCTTGTATCCCAGCTCATTCCATACCTTATCCGCACTCATAATCAATCTGTCCCATGGAATTTCAAAGGAACCCGTGGGATAGGTATCCAGGGTATAACTCCTCTTTGGAATATATTGTCTATACTCATCCTCCTCTACATACGCCACATCATCCCTCTCAAGGAGCTCCATCAGGGTCGCCTTTGTAAGTTTCACTGCAAACCCGTTTACCACAAAGAACTGCTTCAAATCCTCCACTTCTCCCTTTGACCTGAGCCATTCAACCACCGGACTCTGAGACTCCTCAGCCACCCTCATCATATACTTCCTCTTTCCATAGTAGTCATCTTCCCTGAACTTGGTAAGGTCGTAACCCTGCTTCATCACCACAATGACCGCCACCTTCTCACCATCACCCATCTTCAAAAGCTTCTCCCTGAAGGAGTCTCCCACAACCTTGGAAAGCGAACCATTTATTGTGAGTAAAACCAGTAAGAGCAGGCTCATTTTTCCACCTCCACCTCTTTTAGTAATCCTTCAATTTTCTTTATCTGCATTGAGATCTTCCCTCCTTCCTTCACATCACCCTTTATCCTTGCCCACTCCCTTGCCTCTTCAAGGAGATTTTTCTCCTTTTCCAGTTTTAATTTCATTATCTCCGCATCCGACTTACCTTCTTTCAACGCAGACTTAAGCTCTCTCCTAACCTCCATTGCCCTCCTGTATGCCATATCCCTCTCCAGAATCTCTTCATAGGGTATTTCAACCTTTTTGAGCTTGGGAATAGTGCCTATCTCGGCCTTGAGGTTAACCACATCACCAAGCTTCAGAATTTCGTCAGTTACCATGGTGTCCGGAAGGACAACCTCCAATGGTGGCGGTGCCCGGGAATAATCCCCTTATCCACCACCCGCAGTTCCACACTCTCGGGTAGTATAATAGTAGTATGAAACAACAACCCTCCTGTTGAAAACAACTTTACTCTAAAATCACTGATATTCAAATCGTTTCTTTGAGAACTGATCATACCAGTTATTTCAAATATATTAAGTACTAGAAAGATCGGTCCCACAAATTTTAGCCAAGGTCAACGCAAACTAAAGTAAAATATTGTTGTGTGAAAATTCTACGGATAATGCCATATCTCAAACGACTTTTACAATTGAGAATGCCGACAAGGATTTTTCAGCCTCTCAATTGTAAATTATTGGAATTTCTTAGACAATCTTTCAAAAAACGATATATTTCTTACCCTCTTTAAAACGCAAACCCTTCTGGAAAGGCTTTGATTTTCTACCGAGGGGGTCGTACCCACCTTCCAGAAAATCCACCACATTGTTCACATAAGGGGTATGGGTTGAGTCAATAACTACCACCTCGGGTGAAGGTGTTATCTCCAACTCCCTGCCCTCCTTAGTGTAGATTTTGACGCTCAACTTATAGGTTCCCGGTGTAATTTTGGCAAGGAACCTGTTAGTGTAAGAAGTTACTGTAAAGACTTTGGAATTTTCCTTTTCCAATATTAATTCTGCCCTCCACCTCTGTGCCTTTATTAAATCAGGAAAATAAAAAATGGTTCCCCTTGAATCCTTTTTTACTTCCACCCTTAAACTATCCTTCTCGGGTATCTCACTTTCCAACGCATTTAATACAAGGTCAAGGAAATTGACTGACCTTTGAAAGGCAAGCTGACGATACTTTGAAAAATCCCTCTCCAGAAGACTGTATTGTAAAGGGAAATATACCGAAAGATAAGAAACTTCGCTAAATACACCACTTCCCCTTGAATAAACCACAATGGGCAGACTGAATATTCCCATTTTCCTTAAAAAATCAACCAGATCTATATAAAAGGCAGAAGTGTCAATCACCTCATTGGAGTAAAAGTTGTATGTGAGCGTCTTGCTTCTGTACTTCCTTAATTCAGTCATTGAACGAAAATAACTCTCGTTAACAACACTCTCTAGAATTTGCTTCGTTTCGTCAACTTTACTAATGTCATACAGGGAGAAAGCAATACTCAAACCCATAGAGCTGTACTCATCCACATATCCGTCAACAACCCTTTTGAGTAAATCTTGAATACTCTCATTATTTGAAAAACACTCTATAAATTTTTTGTAATTAAATCCACTAACTGGAACTAAAGCCGGGGATGCAAGCACATATTGGAACTTACCTTTAAGTTCCCACAAAACCTCGATACTTCCCATAAGACAGGCATCAAAAAGGATGAAAGAAAAGAGGGAATCCGGTATTGCCAGTTTTAGCTCACCATTATAAACATCAATGCTATTCCCCGAACTGGCATCATAAGAAACATTTTTATCCAGAAGCGCACTTTTTAACCAGCCTGTTCCATGCCCCCAGAGCACTAAACCGTAATTCTCAGAGGGAAATCGAGTTTTCATATAATTCACGAAAAAACTAAGCGTCCCCGGGTCGCCACTATCCAAATTCCCAAACACCTCTAGTCGTATTAAAAATGTATCCCTTTTTATAAAAATACAGGTTCCAGGCTCAGTAGACATAAATCCACGGTCTGCAAATACCACTACATTGACATCTTGAGAAATCTGAGCACTCCGTATTTCTTCAAGATCGAGATCCGCATTAGCGGCCAGGTCATTATCTGCAGCAATGTAAATTCCGAGAGTCAAGCGAAAGTCTTTTGCAAAAGTAATTCCGCACAAAAAAATAAGGGGCAGGATATAAAATCCTGCCCCCTTTAATATCTTCTTTAACACCAGATTAGAAGGAGTAGGTAAGAGTCACAAAGTGGTTGAGTCCGAGAAGACCATTGTCGAGTACCGCGTAATCAACTCCAATACGTGAAGGGCCAAAGCCCAGTTTCAATCCTAGACCACCAGAAAGCCCATAAGTGTATTTCTTTTCAGCCCATTCATCGTAAGTTCTGTCAGGGTCTAATCTGTAGCCGAAGCGGAGCGACAGCATTCTATCAAAGGTGTATTCGAAGCCGGTCATAACCTTCTCTGCCCCGTCATTTGGATGAATAAGATCTAATGCCCAAGAGAGTTCATGATTTGGAACATCAACAAGGTCCGAAGCAATACCAAGTCTGAAGAATAAAGGTAATTTATAAGGAGCTGTCTTGAAGGTGGTTGGGAGAGAAGTTCCGCCATAATTGTAGTATTCAATCCAATCTTCAGGTATACCACTTATATCAAGATCGGGACCCTTGAAGGACATATCAGCTCCATAGTTCTGCAAAGCCATAGCGATTCTCAAATTCTTAAAGCCAGTGTTGTAATGGGTTCCAAGATCAATGGCAAACCCTGATGCAGATTCTCTTGCAATAGCTTCCCTGATAACCTTTAACGTCAAGCCTACGCCAAGCTTATCCGTCAAAGCTCTTGCATAAGAGAATCCAACAAAACTACTGGAAGCACTCAATGTAGTACCTGTTCCATCAGGCTGGTCTAAAGTAGTTTCTTCAAACTGCCCGTAGTTCATCATACCAACCTGAATACCAAAGGCGCCATAAGGAAGAGGCATTGCAAACGCGATATAATTGTAAGTAAAGTCCCCGATCCAATCGGTGTAGTTTGCAAGGACTGCTGTTTCCTTAAGATCCTTAAGGCCTGCAGGGTTTAAGTAAAGGGCATTAATATCATTGGCAATAGCTGTAAAGGCACCGCCAAGCCCTTGTACCCTTGCAGTGGCACTCACCTTAAGGAAGGAAGCACCCGTAAAGCCCACCTTGGTGAAGGTGGGCTTTTCCAGGAACGCTGCCTGTAAGAGTCCTACTATTAAAAGGGTGTAAATTATTTTCCTCATGATCCCCTCCTTAGAATATCACGGCAATCTTGCCAGTTTGCTCCTTTCCATCGGGAGTAGAGATGCGATACATGTATATTCCACTCGCAGGTCTAATTCCGTATTCAGTTAAGAGATCCCATCTCACCTCACCATCGTTTTCTGGAGTAACTTGAATTACTTTCACAAGGTCACCAGCAGGGTTGTAAATCCTAATTGTGGCATTCTTAGGAAGATTGATAAATCTTACACCAGACCTGTACTCCTTAGTCTTATCAAGGGGTGTTAACACATAATAAGGATTAGGTACCACTTTAACCTGAGTTAAGGAAAAGTCTGACAATTCCTCAGGTCCTTTCACTTCAATTTCGTAATAATCAGTATTATAGGGTATCCTACTTACCGAAGAAGTGGTATAAGTGCTGATGTACCAGACGGTTCCATCACGAGGAATCTTATCGGAAGTACCATCAGCAAATACTAAAAGCGGAGTTCCTGGCAATCTAATGCCCCTTACATATCTGGTGTTACCAGCACTTTGATTTAGAGGAATGTATTCGGTTGGTTTATTTCTAAGTGAACCACCTGCACCTGGTCCGTATACAAATGCCCATCCCATCGCTACACTATCTGCAAAGGCCAAATTGTCGAATGGTATGACTGCACCCGTTAAAGTATCCACAACTTCTAAAGTTGCAACATCAGTCACTTGATCTCCAGTGGTATCCACATGCTTCCAGGTGATCCTATAAACTGAACCAGCAAAATATGCTCCACGGGATTGTGCTCTGATAAGCCTTAATGTACTATCACTATTCCATGTCCAGTCAGTGTTCCTAAATTTCCAAATAGTATCTGGAGTACCAACCAAGTCAGGATTTACTGCGAAATATGAACCCGAGAGGTCCGTAATTACCTCAAAATGAGCGCCGGCAACCACAAATCCACCATAAGAGATATCTGATGGCAGAATTCCGGTATATTTAGCTGCAGTCGAAAGGGTGTCATAGGTCCAAAGAGTCAAATTCTTATCAAGAACAAGAACCTCGTTACCAAGAGAATCTAACAATTTAAGAGTGTAAAGCGGAGACACCATATTACTTGCGCCATCTGTCTTCCTATTGCTAGGACCTTCATAGAAGAACCTGAGAGTATATTTACCAGGTTTTAGCAAATCAGGATCTTTGGTTAGAATTGAAGCGTAATCGTATTTGAAGGAGTTTTCAATTCCCACCTTATTTACTTGGATTGAAGGATCTTTTTCATCAATCGGGTTCTTGTGAGGCACTACAATTACACGTCCTGGAGCACCCGTTAGTGAGAACCATGTACCAGATGAATAGTTAATGTCATAAGGAATTAATTCATAAATATATCTCACACCATTCCTGAGGTTTGGATCCTTATCAACATAATTGTGAACAATGCCAGTATTTGTACCAAGGAATATGGAATCCGTATAAATAATATTTCCACTAAAATCTCTTAAACTATCTGTATAAATAACTGTAAACGATTTTCCATCAAAAGGCGATTTGATGAGGTCCCATCTTCCGAGGGTATCCCACTTAATTCCATCCATGCTTCTCCTCAAAATGTAACCTTCAAAGTCGTATTCCCTGTAAAGAGGGTTTGCACCACTCTCGATGTCGTAGAACCTATCCCTTGATGTTTCAGCCGCATCATCCCACCAGAGAACCACTTCTCTGTCTTTACCCCAAGCATAGAGGTTGGGCTTTGCAGGAGGTTGAGGTGCAACAAAGTTTGCGTTGAATACATCAATGGCTTTCTTCGCAACAAATTTTATATTGGTACTATCTTTTGCAATAACAGCTGCTACCACAAGCCATGCAGTATCGCCAGGAGCCATTGTAAAGGGACCAGACGCCTGTAAAAACCTTTTATCACCAGGTCCATAAACATCATCCATGAACGGGTTATATGCTCCACCAGCAGATGCTGGATCCCAGCCTACCATGATGGAGTATCTCTCCACATCATTTCTCGGGTCTATTTGAAGCGTAAAGATCTTAAACGCTGTCATGCCAAGAGGCTGACCTGGGAAAACTGTATCTGGACCTACCGGGGTCCCTATCATATCATGAATTACCACCGTATCAGAAGCAATTGGACTCCTCAGAAATACGCTTCCGATTACTCCCGGCAAACCCCGACCATCAACTCCAAGCCATCCCGCTTCGGGCACTAACTGATATTGATATGCTAAATTAAGTACAGCTTCACCATCTGGGAAATTATACTTTCTAACAAATCCCACAAGGTCATTTGCACTGGAACCAGATTCATTTCCTATATCATCGTCATAGCAAGCGCCTATATATACATCACGCAATGTATCACCGGAAATGTTTGTTACCTTCCACAATAGGAATGTAATGTCCTTAAGACCTGGAACATCAAATTGATAGGTCCACTGGTCAACAAGAACACCCATAACTCTGGACCCAGATTCTTGCCTAGAAGGGTTTAAATCAGTGAACCGTGTGTAAGTATCAAGTGTAGAAAGGATGTAAGGGCCAATTACATTCCCTTCATCATCAACCTCAACAATTGGCCAACCATAGCCAGCATTATCAGAACTGGAAATGTAAACCCTTGCCTGAGCATCGCCAACTGCTCTTGAATAATCTCTATAATCTGCAGAATCTTTGATAGAATATATCCCGTTATAAACACTCCAGGTTGGGACAAAAGATGGAGCACCTTCCGACTGACCGCTGTTTGGATTGTAGAAGAAGGTTACCACAGTATCCCATTTTGTAGGGTCATTGGGATTTCTGACTTTTGCACCAATCCATGGACCCGCACCGTATATATATGTTTCGTTCCGTCTAACTCTGGGCCACCATCCACCTGAACCACCCGAAACCACATTATGACCGAAGGATCCATAGTTCGTAACGAACATACAAAGTTCGGATCCGTCTATGATTGCATAATCATACACCTTTGACGCGGAAGGTGGTGTAGTAGCAGGGCGGGCATATAAGAAGCCCACCAGCACAAGGGCCAATAGCCCTACCTTTTTAAACCATTTCATCAGTAAACCTCCTTAAAATCTAAAAGCAAGCCCAAATCTTAATTGTATTGGTGCACTGTAATTTGCTGGAGTAGCAAGGAAGTCTTTCAAGGCAAGGAGATAACTCTGATACCTTTCTTCAGGGGTCAAAACACCATCACCGTTTATGTCTCTTAGAGGGTTATAACCAGTCTGACCAAGCAAGATATTGTTGTTACCAAATTGGGAAACAGTTATTGTTCTAGCAACGCCATTGTCATCAGGTAATCCCGTTGCTGTATAAACACCCACAATGTTCTTAAAATTAAATATATTGAATCCTTCAAATCTCAGCTCCAGGGTCTTGCCAAAAAGATTGATTCCTTTGGAAACATTTAAGTCTGTAGAATGCGACCAAGGTAGCCTTTCTGAATTAATATCACCAACAATGTTACCTCTCAAATCTCTTGGTGTGTATGGGGCTCCACTCTGAGATCTATGAATTAAGGAAATGTTCACATTTCCAAGAATTCCATAAGGTCCAAAACCCTTTGGCGTTGAATATGTCGCTGAAACATTCAAGGTGTGCCTATGATCATGGGAAAGAGGTACAACAGCGGACGGCACAGCAGCAGGTTCACCAGTTACAGGATCAATCCCAAAGGTCTGGTAGTAAAGGTTACTGTAAGCTTCATATGGGTCTGATTCGGTGCCTTCTGCAAATTGTAATGTGTAAGATAAACGGAAACTAATGTTTCTTTGCATTCTCTGATACGTAACTTCTACACCCTTAGAATTACCATAGGCAGCATTCGTGTAAATATAGAAGGACATTGGTATAGCCTTAACCTTTCGAGAACCCACCCAGTTGTAAATATCTCTATAAAAAGCAGTAAGATCAAGGGCTGAAAAGTCATCTAGCTGATTTGCAATACCAAATTCAAAGGCAATTTGTTTTTCCGCATTCAAATCCGGGTTCCCAACCAACTGATTACCACGGGACATAATATCCTCTATATTCATATGAGTGGAAGAATAGAAATATTCAAGTGGTGGTGTCTGGAAGAAATATCCGTAAGCAAAGTGTAGCACCTGCCTTTCACTGACAGGATGTGAAATACCAAGCCTTGGTGAAATTTGCCACTTTGCAGTAGCTGGTTTTGCTACTGTATCTTCAGGAGTTATCACATAAACATCGTTTGGACCAATTTGTGAGACATCTACATAATAATGGAACTTGGGATCAATATAGTCAAATCTTAAGCCAGCATTGACCACAAGACCCTCAAATTCCATCTTATCTTGCACGTAAGCTGCAACCTGATAAGGTTTGGTATTGTATACATCTAAGAATGGGTTAGCATCCCAAGGTAGTGAATTATGATAGAAGTTGATATCATGCTGCCTGTACTCAATACCGGTCTTGAACTCATGATATTTGTTTGCCTGCCATGTTAAGTCCCACTTAGCACTGTAAGTCTGTTCAATTCTTCTGTGAAGCACACGATAGTCGCCAGTGCTAATGAAGTTTACATTAGACTGATCTCCAACGCCCCAAGGGTTGCCTGGTCCAAAGTTATACATAAAGTAGCCAGGAATTATGACCTTCGCTGTTGGAGGTTCAGGAACATATCCAATAAATCTGTAATCCGAGAACAGCGCATCAATTTTCTCTGAATACAAATACTTTTTAACATTAGGCAGATACTTATCAAACCAGTACGGGCTGTAAGTAGGATCTAAAATTCCTCTTCTCGCGCGAGAATAGAAGTATCCGAGATTTAATGTATAGAAGAGGTTATTTCTTAAAATATGGTTTACCGTTAAAGTGACTTGATAACGCCTATCTAAGTTTATACGATTTCTCCATGGGCGATATTTAAACCTCTGGTCTCCAGAATAATAGTATGTCTCGCTTTGTTCTTTTGCTAAGTTCCCTGCAAGTAGGATCTTCAGGTTCTCTAAAGGTAAGAAGCTAATTTTGCCTTGCAAGTAATAGCTCTGAGCAGCAGAGTGAGGTAGCTGATAAGGGTGATTTTCAAAGTAGTCTTTCCAGTACTTAGCCATCTCATAGTAATCTTTCCAATACCTCGGGACAGCGTAATTCAAACTGTCTGCATTGTAAGAATTAGCATCCCACCAATAGACCTGAGCGGTATCGACAAAAGCTCTAAACTCATCTGTTCCATTTTCATAAGCATTGAGAATCGGATACCATTCGTTTTCCTTTGGTATGTAGTTGAATGCTGCGGCTCCCTTTCTCCAGAAGGTCTCGCCTGAAATAAAATATCTTACCTTTTTCTTTGTAAAGGGAACGGGGCCACCTAGGGTCAAAGTAGTTCTTGTCTGGCCAAGGTTGAATTTGCTTGGAAGTATTTCATCAGTTCTTACAGTCAAGTCGCCCTGGGTTTTTGTACCACCTTCTCTTGTCACAACGTTAATAACACCAGAAAGAGCTTGACCGTATTCTGCGTTAAATCCACCCGTAATTAATGACATTTCTTGAATGGCAGAGGTGTTGATGTAACCATAGAATGTACCGTATACTGGCGAGTTGATTAGCATTCCATCCACGTAGTATGCAACTTCATCGTCTCTTCCGCCTCTTACAACATTTACACCAGTAACACCAGCCTGCATTTGTACCACGTTCTGGAAGTTGGTATAAGGTAATTGTGCTATTTCCTCTTGACTTGCAACTCTTCTGGTTTCGGTGGCTGTCTTTTCTACTAACTCTCTTCTTGCAGTTACAACTATCTCTTCAGTCCTTATTGCTGTTGATGTCAAATAAAAGTTTGCCGTCGTTGTAAGGTCAACTTTAACTACTACATTTGCTATTTCTTGAGGGTTGTAGCCAATCATTGATGCCCTTAACGTATAGACTCCAGGCGGAATATTGATCAGCACGTAGTAACCATCAAGGTCGGTAGCGGTACCAATCTTGGTACCAACAATCACTACATTGGCGCCTGGTAGGGGTTCTCCCGTATCCTTATCATATACCCTACCGGCGATTTTTCCTGTTGTGCCGGCGTACAGAAAGCCCGCCATTAGAATACTCGCCAGCACAACACGCACAGCCCTCACTATTGACATAGGGCTACCCTCCTTTTAGTTTGGTTAATTTTTATTAGTTTGGTTAATTTTTAAGAGCATTATTTTTGCAAAGTAAATCTAACAGGAACCATTACCTTCACAGAAACTGGCTTGTCCTGTTGATATGCAGGAGAAAACTCAAATTGCATTACTGCTTCAACAGCAGCGTCATTAAAAATTTGATTATCACTTTTCGCCACAGTGGCACTTCTTACCTTTCCATCAGGTCCAACGATCGCTAAAACGTAAACCATACCTTCAATTCCTGCCTTCCTTGCAAGATCCGGATATTTCGGGGGGACAGTCTTTTTCAATTGTGGCTTAACCTCCACAACTGCATAATCATAAACAGTAGTATCAGCTGCAGGTGGAGGAGCAGTGAATTCACTAAAAACAGTTGTCGGAGCAATATCAATCTCTGACTCTTCACCTTCTCCTGCTGCACTTTCTGTAACTTGAATAGAGACTTGTGGCTTTGGTGGGGGAGGAGCTTCTAATTCTTTTGCCACTTCAATACCAGCTGATTCGATATAGGTGCTCTCTATTTGTTTAGGCTGATAGGGGGCAACATTTATGCCCCTAACGCTCAAGAACAGGATGAGAAGCAGTAATTGGCCAAAAAACATGCTTCGAGCCAAATCCTCAGGATATTCGTCTATCAGCTCATTTGATCTTAAATACCTTTTCTTTTTAATTTCTTCGGCCATTTAGATCACCCCCTAACCCCTTTTAAATTCTGTGGCAAAGATTACCCTTAATGCCCTCGCGTCTCTGAGAGATTCCAAAATCTGATCGACATAATCATATTTCACTCTTTTATCTGCCTTTATATATGCAATTATACCAGGATTCTCTAAAACTTTCAGCTTGAATCTCGTGACAATACCCTGATTATCAACGAGGAAATCATCAACAGAAATCTGACCTCTTGAATTTATATAAATTCTTGCCAGATTATCGGTTTTCACAATTCTCTCAGTAGCACGGGCTTCGGGTAGCAAAACCTTAAATCCTATTTCTTTTCTAAATTTTGTGCTAACAAGGAAGAACAGCAAAAGCAAAAAAGCAATATCTGACATTGAAGCAGTAGGGATATTGGTTCTCGTTGCAACCTTTTGTTTTAACTTCATAATGCAACCTCCATTTAAGTTTTTATACTGGCCAGTGAAACAGCTTTAGCTTCAGGTATCTGCTTAATTACATCGAAGACCTCGATCATCTTTTCATAAGGAGCTTCAACATTAGTTCTAATAATTATCAGTGGGTCTTTTCCCTCATGCTTCGCCTTATAATCAATTATCTTTTGTTCAAGTTTCTCTTTAAGTGTCAAAGAGGTGACATTTTCTTCTTCAAGAAAGATTTCACCAGCATCATTTATAGAAACCCTTATGACCCTCTCTCCACCGAGTTTAACAATTTGATCTGTCTTTTCAGGCAAGACCAATTTCAATCCCTTGTCTCTCATGAAAACGGTGGAGGTCATGAAGAATATTATCAAAAGGAATGCAATATCAGCCATAGAGGCCGTCGGTATTTCGGCCTCTTGGGAAATCTTGGACCTTGGTAAAATAGGCAAGTTTATACCCCCTTATTTATTATCTCTCAATAACCCCTGTCTCAATAAGGTAATCTATGAAGGCGTTGGATACTTCTTCCATTGACCTGGTGAAATTGTTGACACGGTCTGCAAAAATAGCATAGAAAAGTGCAACGGGAGCTGCAATTAGAAGTCCTGTAGCAGTGGTAATCAAAGCTTCTGAAATACCTGATGCTACAATAGTAGGTTCAACTTCACCAGCGGCCGCAATAGCTGTGAATGCTTTAATCATACCAGTAACTGTTCCCAAGAATCCTATAATTGGTGCAAGTGTGGCAACAGCCTGTAGATAAATCATCCCTCTATCTAAGAAGGCAAATTCAGATGCAGCCTTGGCGGTCATAGATTCTTCAACTGCTATTCTTCCTTTGTCCACTTTCTCAAGTCCCGCTTCAAGAATTTTGGCTACCGGGTTCTTCTCTTTCTTCAGATATGATAGTGCTGCATCAATACCCTGAGATTCCATTCTCTTAATAACATCCTCCATAATTGCCCTAGGGTTCCCTTTGAGTTTCAAGAATAGGGATATTACTCTCTCTATGATGAATGCCAATCCGATTATAGCGAGGATTAGCAGCAGCCACATCATTGATCCGCCTCTATTGAAGTAATCAACCAATGTTACCATTTTGTTTTTACCTCCTTGTTGTTTGTTTATCTAAAATTTTAACAGTAAACATATCAACTGTCAAGAGCAATTAATATTATTGACTTTTCAAAAGCAAAGTAGCATACTTATTAAGGGGTGAGAAAATGCTAAAACAAAAAAATATAGTTCCAACTTTATTTATATTATTTATCTTCGCTTCCTGTGGGAGTATAAAACTTACATACGACTATAACTCTCGGTCGTACACATGGCCACGTGGTTATGCATTAAAAGTTTACGTCGGTGAATTTAAAGAAACTCCTGATTCTGTCTTTGGGGAAATGAAACTAATAGGAACCGAACACAATCTAAAGAATGTTTTTGTAATTGAACCAAGAGACTTTTTGCGAAGGGCCGTGATAAAAGAAATTGAGAGTTCAAACCTATTTCCACTTTCAAAATACGAAGAAGACGCTGATATTGTATTACAAGGGACACTAGAAAGATTTTATGTTGATATCACCATCCATAAGATACCACAACAACCAAACGGACTTGAGTACCAGTTTCGCACTCAGGGGTGGATAAGGGCAAATTTCTATGTATATCAAAAAAATCAATTAGTTTATAAAATCTCCACAAAAAGTGAAATCAAAGACAAGGGAGAAATGTTCCTCTTCGGTCATTGGGAAGATGTAGTAAGAGATCATATAGACCGAATGCTACAACCTATGATATTCGCAGTATTGGATTCTATTGAAAATTATCTCTCAAGAAGGTAATTTTCTTATTAGAGCGATGAAAAAACCTTCAAATCCTGGATTGAGATAAGGTTCTATTCTTTTACATTTTGAAACATCTTTTGAAAATTGAAATCTATCCCAATGGGTGATTCCGCTCATCATTTTAACACCAGCTAGAGCAAAATCAAGTACTTCTGCATTTTCACGAGATTTTAAAAGGTAATCTACCATATATTCGTTCTCTTCTGGAGTCACCGTACAGGTTGAATAAACCATTAATCCACCTGGTTTAAGTGCATCAAACCCACTTAAAATCAAGCTTTTTTGAGCCGCCATTAGCTTACCGATCTTAGGCCTTCCCCACCACTTTATTACTTCTGGATTTTTTCCGAGTGTACCAAGAGCCGAACAGGGAGCATCCACAAGAACTTTGTCAAAGGTATTTGGATACCATTTTCCAAAGTTATGTCCTTGTTCAAGGGTAATAATAACATTTAAAACGCCCATTCTATCAATATTGTTAGATAGCGCTTTAATCCTGGTCACATCAACATCATTAGCTACAATTACTCCTTTATTTCCCATCATCTGTGCCATCTGGGTTGTTTTTGAACCAGGTGCCGCTGCAATATCCAAAACCCAATCACCCGGCTTGGGATATAGCAACGTGGGAGGAATTAGAGAAGATGGACTCTGAACGTAGTAATAACCCATAAAATGCTCAATTCTGTTTCCAATTTCTCCAGGATGCTTCTCCACTTCAAAGGCATCGTCATAGAAAGGTACTTGCTTTAAAACAAAACCATAATTTTCTAATCTCTTTAAAACATCAAATTTATCAGCCTTTATCGTATTTATACGTATAGAAATTTTATGAACTGAAAGAACATTCTCTAAAAAACCTTCTAAATTATCTCTATAAAACGCCACCAAGAAATCATAAAGTTCTCGGTTACTCCTGATTTCATCAATTATCATACTCGTAGGTAAGCTCCCGTAATTGCGCTTTTAATAGATTCGGGATATCACTTCCAAATTTTCGTATTACATTTTTTAATATTTCGTCCAATCCATTGTTATAGGCGGCAATAACAACATTCCTCATGAAACGCACAAAACCAATTCTTTGCACCGGGGTGAAATCAAACAACGACTTAAATTTTTCTTCATTAAGTTCAATCAAAAAATTGAAGTTTGGAGCAATAAGGTCCTCCCGGAGGTAAGAATCGTAAACTCCAACATTATCCTTTTTATTAAATGGACATACCTCCTGGCATATATCACATCCAAATACCCAGCTCCCCATTTTCTTTGCCAAATTTGCCTCAATAACCCCTTTATATTCAATAGTTAAATAACTTATGCATCTCCGTGCATCTAAAAATCTATCCGGCAAAATGGCTCCGGTTGGGCAGCTTTTTACACAAAGATTACAGTCTTTACAATAATCAGAATCAATCTTTTCAACATTATTATTTAGAGATGATATACTCAGAAAGGCCCCACCCAGATTAAAATAAGAACCTGCCACCTGATCAACCAATAAGGTGTTCTTTCCAATAAAGCCAAAACCGGAAAAATACCCCAAGGGTTTTTCTATCACAGCTGAACTATCAACGAAGATTTTAAAATCCAAGCTCTTATGGTGGTGTTCGGTTCTTACTATCTCAGCAATAATTTTTTCTTTTAAAGTATTGTGATAATCGTCCCTAACTGCGTATTTTGCAATTAAGGCTCTGTCCTTTACATCTACACTTTCCCAAGAAAAATCGTTGTAGAAACTTCTTGCAACCAAAACAGACTTTGCCCACAATGGATAAGTCCCTCTCCTCTCAATGTCTTTACTTAGATAACCCATTTCTCCGAAATAACCCGCAGAGATCCAACTTCTATATCTCTCATAAAAGAGAGTAATATCGGGTAAAGGTATGATCCTAAATTCCATCCTTATAGTTTTCTACAAATCTCCTCAGGGCAAAAATTTCTACGCACTTACCGCTCTTTTCATCTATTCTTGCTACAACTCCTTCCAAACCTACTTCTTCCTCAGCTGGTTCAAATCCAACGGGCATCTGAGAAATTAATCTCTTTATGAACAACTCCTTCTTCACACCGATAACTCCCCCTAATCCTCCCGTCATACCTACATCAGTTACATAGCCCGTACCCTTGGGAAGAACTCTGGCGTCGGAAGTTTGAACATGAGTATGGGTTCCTACAACAAGAGAGACTCGCCCATCTAAATAATAACCCATACCAACCTTCTCGGAAGTTGCCTCGGCATGGAAATCCACAATTACTATATTGGGGTACTGCACTCTTGATAACAACTCCTCTATGGCCCGAAATGGACAATCAAATCCGTTCATAAATACCCTTCCGATAAGATTTACAACCATTATAGAGGTATCTCTAACCTGAAAAATATTGAAGCCCCTTCCTGGGGTACCTGGAGGATAATTAAGAGGTCTTATTACCCAATCAGTAGAGTCAACAAAAGGAATACCTTCACGTTTATCCCAGATATGATTACCGCCGGTTAAAACATCTACGCCAGCACCTCTCAATTCGAGGGCAGTCTTTTCCGTTATGCCGATTCCTCCCGCAAGGTTTTCACCATTGGCAATAATAAAATCCAATGAAAATTCTGCTTTAAGCTGAGGAAGGAGATTCCTTACGGCAAATCTTCCCGGAGCAGCAACAACATCACCTATGAAGAGAACATTTATCACCTTGCAAACTCCACGGCCCTTGTCTCTCTTATAACCACTACTTTAATCTGACCAGGAAACTCGACTTCACTTTCAATTCTATGTGCTATCTGCCGAGCCATGTCAAAGGCCTCAGTATCAGAAACCTTCTGCGCTTCAACAATTATTCTTATTTCTCTTCCAGCCTGAAGGGCATATGCCTTTTCAACACCAGGAAATGCGATGGCAATTTCCTCTAATTTTTCTACCCTCTTAATATAAGCTTCTATACTTTCTCTTCTTGCGCCAGGGCGTGAACCTGATATAGCATCAGCAGCCTGTACCAACACTGCAATGGGATTTTTTGGCGATTCTTCGCCGTGATGAGCCGCTATCGAATTTACGACAAGATCACTCTCGCCGTGCCTCTTAGCAATCTGGGCTCCTATCAGAGCATGCGGACCCTCAAAGGTTTCATCAGCAGTTTTACCTAGGTCATGCAAAAGTCCTGCCCTTCTTGCGAAAGGAACAGAAAGGCCAAGCTCTCCGGCCATAATTCCCGCTATATACGCAACTTCCTTTGAATGCTGCAATAGGTTTTGACCGTAGCTGGTTCTAAACTTCATCTTTCCTAATTGTTTCAATAGTTCTGGATGAAAGCCGGTGAGACCAAGTTCCATCGTAACATCTTCACCAATCTTTTTTAAGTGTTCATCAAATTCAGACTCAACTTGATTGTAAATCTCTTCAATCCTTGCTGGATGTATTCTCCCATCCTGTATAAGCTTTTCCAGAGTTAACTTTGCCTTTTCTCTTCTTACAGGATCGAAGGAGGACAATATAACAGCCTCAGGAGTATCATCAATAATCACTTCAACCCCTGTTATCATTTCGAAGGTCTTAATATTTCTACCTTCCTTTCCGATTATCCTTCCCTTCAAATCATCAGAAGGTATGGGGACGATACTGGTGGTACTTTCCTGTGAAACCACAGTTGCTACCCTTTGAATCGCCTGTGCGACTATCTCTTTCGCCTCACTTTCAGCCTTTTCCTTAGCCTCTTCCCTGATTCTGTACATCATTTGAGCAGCTTCATACCTCACCTGCTGTTCCAAACTCCTTAATAACTCCTGTTTTGCCTCTTCCCTAGTTAATCTGGCTATTTCTTCAAGTTTTTGAGACTCTTCCTCAATCAACTTATTTAAAGTTTCTTCCTTTATCTTTAGAACCTTTTCCTTGTCTTTCAACTCGGTTTCAAACTGTTTAAGTTGAATTTCTCTCCTGTTTAGTTGCTCTGCCTTTTTATCAATGGCCTGCTCTTTTTCTATCAATCTCTTGGAAGTTTTTTCCAGCTCTTTCCTTGCATCGAACATTTCCTTCTCAAACTTCTTCCTCTCTTTCATCCAGTATTCTTTTGCCTGAAATTCACCATCTTTCTTTATCTCTTCTGCTTCTCTCTTTGCTCTTTCAATAATCTCTTCTGCTGTTCCGTGTGCTTTTTCAAGCTTTTTTCTATAGACGATCTTGACGTACGCTGAACCAACCCCAAAACCCACAGCTAAACCTAAAAGTACAGAAATAATTATCGCTAACATTGCTCTTCCTCCTTCTCAAAAATTTTTATTCCACGAATTGTTTCAGGAAGGTAATCTTGTTTCTTACCCTTATTCTTTCCATAGGGATAGATATAACCCTCCCCCCTTCCCAGTTTTTTTGCACCTCGGTAATGAGAATCACGAAGGTGCATTGGAATAGGAAGTTTACCTGTTTTTTCAACAATTTCCCTCGCATTGTATAAAGTTTTAATCACAGAATTTGATTTTTTTGCCAGGGCCAGATAAAGGACGGCAAAAGTCAAAATAATATCCCCTTCTGGCCTTCCCACCATTTCAAAACCTTCCTTACAAGCACTTACAACCCTTATTGCCTCAGGGTCCTCCAAACCAATATCTTCACAGGAATGGACGAATAATCTTCTTAAAATGTATAGAGGGTCTTCTCCTTGTTCTAAAAGCCTGACAAGCCAGTAAACAGCAGCATCAGGATCCGAACCCCTTATGGACTTTATCAATGCCGAAATCATATCATAATGCTCATCTTCGCTCAATGTATAAACTCTGTTAGGGAGAATATCCTGAATTAGCGAAGAACCAATCCCTTTCAGACCCTGTTTTTGAGAAACGATAAGAGCGGCCTCCAATACATTTAACGCTCTTCTCGCGTCACCATCAGATAGTTGAGAGAGAATCGATATTACGTCATCAGATACAGATATGTTATATTCTTTATATATATATGTAATAGCTCGTTTTAAAATAGCTGAAACTTCATCTTCAGAAAGAGGTTCAAATTCAAATAGAAGAGACCTTGAAAGTAAAGCACGGGAAATAGCGAAAAAAGGATTGTGAGTAGTGGACGCAATCAATATCAAGCTTCCATCATCAGTAAAAGGTAAGAAATACTCTTGATGAAGCCTATTCAATCTATGGATTTCATCTAAATACAAAACTGCAGGTTTTCCAGAGTGTTTAAAGTAAGAAACAAGATACTCTACAAGATTTTTTACCTCTCCGGGTTTTATCTTGGCAGCGTTAACTTCCTCAAATTTAGTATTTACAAAATTGGCAATTATCCTGGCAAGAGCAGTTTTGCCACAACCCGGAGGACCAAAAAATATGGAACTCTTTAACCTTCCATTTTCAATGAGGACCCTGAGGGGCCTCCCTTCTCCAACCAGATGCTCCTGACCGACAAATTCCTCCAGATTTTGTGGCGCAAGCCTAACAGAAAGAGGAACAAAATCTTTGTTTTCTTTTCCAAAAAATTCAAATTGCAAAGTTTAACACCTCCCTTCCTAAAAAATATCATCATTTTGAAGACTCCCCCAACCTTTGAGCAATTCGATCAATGCTTTCCTTGAGAGCTTCCTTCATCTCATTTATTTCCTTGGACATCCTCAGATTTTCCACAGATAGAGAAAATACTAAATTTACAACAACTTCATACCAAGGTATTTTGGGGTCTCCCTGTTTTAATAATTCTTGTTCTTCTTCTAATCTTTTTTCTGCAAATTTAGCTACTTCTTCCCAAAAATTATCATCTTCCAATTCATGGAAAATAGGAAAATCCATTTTATTGAAATGGATTACCTTCTTTCTTCCCTTTAAATTGCTAAATAAGTCACTTCCCATCTTACCTCAGCGCCTCAATTTTTTGAACAATATTTTTTATAGTATTCTCTATTTTATCCAATCTTTCAAGTACCTCATTAATCAGTTCGTCTTTCTCTTTCGATTCCTTCTCTATCAAGGCCAAACGTTCCAGAAGGATATCTACTTTTTCTTTCAGCTCATCAATCAGTTCACGCATTTATCCCTCTAATTGAAAAGCCCCTGCTTTTCAAGTTTTCAACGAATAGAGAGAACTTTTCATCAACCTCCTCTTGAGTTAGAGTTCTATCAGCCGCACGGAATACAAACTTAATTGTTATGCTTTTCTTACCTTGAGGAATTGGTGATCCTTCGAAAATATCAATTACTTTGTACTCTTCCAATAGACTCCCAAAAATGGAAGTGGCTATTTCCAATATTCCCTTAATAGAATCGGCTTTATCTAGAACTACTGATACATCACGGTCCGTCGCAGGGAACATAGGAATGCCTTTAAAAGAAGGAGCTTTTACACCCAAATTATCCAACTCTAACTGTAACACAAAAACTGTATCCTTCAAATCTAATGCCTTTCTTAGATGAAGGCTTACTTCTCCAATAACTCCTACTATATCGTCGCCACATAAAATAATTCCGCTGTTCCACAGGCCTCTTCTACTTAGATCAGCAGCCTCAATTCTTAAAGGCTTATCAAAGATTTCTTTTAAAACATCAAAGGCAGCAAGGAGATCGTACAAGTCTATTTTTCTCTCAGAATAATCCCACGTTTTGGAGATTTTTCCACCGACACAAATTCCAAGGGTGAGCCTTTCATCCGGCAGTTCTTCGGCGCCTCTCCACAAATAGGTCTTTCCTACCTCAAATATTTTCACATAATCAACGCCACGCCTCAAATTTTTGGAAGCAACTTTCAAAAGCCCCAGGATAAGAGTGGTCCTGAGAACAGACAATTCACTGTGAATAGGGTTCTTAATTTTCACAAAATCTGCCTCAGAATAGCCCAACAAGCTTAAAAGATCAGGGTTCTCAAATTCAATAGTCCTTACTTCATTAAAACCTATTCCAGACAAAACATCCCTTAATAATCTTTCAATACCTCTATGCTTCCTACCAGCAAATTCTCCACAACTTTTCGTCTCAGGCTTAATGTTATCATATCCGACAAGCTTTAAAATTTCCTCAGCCACATCTTGCCAGACTTCAATATCCCTCCTCCTAAATGGTACAACAACTTCTAAATAGTTCTCCTTTTTATGGGCTACAAAACCCAATCTCTCAATTATTTTCTTAACATCTTCAATCTTCAATTCAAGGCCCAATAAACGATTAACTTCTTCTGCAAATAAGTAAATCCTTTTTTGCTCAAAAGTTTTCCCTTTAAATGCGTTTACTTTGCAAACGTCTCCACCTGCAAACCGTTTTACAAGAAAAGCAACCCTTTTTGATGCCACCTCAGGAATTGATGGGTCCCCACCCTTTTCAAATCTCTTTGAGGATTCAGTTGAAATACCCAAATCTAAGACACCCTTCCTTATTATTATTCTATCAAAATAAGCGCTTTCAATAAGTATGTCCCTAGTTTCATAAGTGACACTGCTATCCTCGCCTCCAATAATCCCTGCCACAGCCACAGGGTCTATTGAATCAGCAATTACCAGAATCTCAGGATTCAGTTCGTAAGTATTACCATCAAGGCACAAAATTTTTTCACCCGATTTTGCTCTCCTAACCACGATTTTTTCTTTTAGTTTTCTGAGGTCGAAGGCGTGGATAGGCTGGCCCAACTCAAACATCACGTAATTTGTGACATCAACCACATTATTTATAGGTCTTTGTCCTAAGAGCATCAATTTCTTCTGAAATTCAAAGGGAGAATCCTTAACCATTACATTTTTAATTATTCTGGCTGTATAAATCGGACAACCTTCAGTATCCTCAACCACTATAGGAAAAACATCATCGCAACTTTCTTCCACTCCAACCCTCGGCCACACAATTTCATCACCGGTCTGAGCCGAAATATCAATGGCAAGACCTATAATACCAAGTTGGTCAGGTCTATTAGGAAAGGTGTACAGGTCATAAGACCAATCATCCAGGCCTAAATAATCCAGGGGACAAACACCTACAGGAAAATCACCCGGTAACTCAAACACCCCCGTTGAACCAACAGGAAACCCGAGTTCTTCAAGAGATACCAAATTTGCTTCTGATTTATAGCCTTTTATTTCCCTTTCTTCTATTATGATACCTTTAATTTGTGCTCCAGGGAGAGCAGCAACCACCTTTAAACCCTTACGAACATTAGGAGCAGTGGATACAACTTGAAGCGACTTCCCACCAATATTTACTTTAAGCAGTTTATATTCCTGGGAACCAGGTAAATAACTTACATCTTCGATGAGACCACTTACAAGAAATCCCTTGAGCCCCTCGCCCAAATATTTATATTCTTTCACTTCTATATTTATAAGAGGAAAGAGATCCCTAAGTCCATCAGGACTCAGAGAAAAATTTGCAAAATACTCTTTTAAAATCTTATAAGTAATTTTCATAGCTGCTTCAAAAATCTTAAATCATTTTCACTGAAAAGCCTAATATCATTTATTCCGTACTTAATCATTGCAATCCTTTCAATGCCGAGACCGAAAGCGAACCCTGACCACTCTTCCGGTGACAACCCAGCATTCTCCAGAACCTTTGGATGAACCATCCCACAACCAAAAATCTCAAGCCATTCACCTTTAAATTTTACAGCCCCCTCCGCCGAAGGTTCTGTGAAGGGGAAATATGATGGCAATAATTTAAATTCTGCATCCTTCCCAAAAATTTCTCTTACAAGAAGTTCAAGTGTTCCTCGAAGTTCTGCAAAACTCACATTCCTGTTTACATAGAGCCCTTCCAACTGATAAAAGCACGGGGCATGGGTAGCATCAAAGGCATCAAATCGGAAAACCCTTCCTGCATAAACAACTCTCAAGGGCGGTTTCCTTTGTAACATAGTCCTTACCTGAACAGGAGAAGTCTGCGTTCTGAGAAGCATTTTATCAGTAATAAAGAAGGAAGCCTGCATCTCCCTTGCAGGATGAAATGGAGGGACATTCAAACATTCAAAGTTATAGTAGTCCCACTCCACTTCGGGCATGGAATAAGTTCCAATTTCCTCAAATCCAAGGCCCGATAGTATCTCCACAAGTTCATCAATCACCTTGGTTAAAGGATGGAGATTACCCTTTTCAATCCTTCTGGGAGAAAGGTATAAATCAAAGGAGCTCTTTAATGAAGCGAACTCTAATTCTTCTCTCTTTAATTTTACTAATTCTTCATAGTTATCTTTAATCTCATTTAATAGTCTTCCAACTTCTTTTCTCTCTTCAATGGAAAGCTGGGATAAATTTTTTATAAAAGACTGGATCAATCCCTTTTTACCGAGATACTTAACTCTGAAAGACTCTAATTCCTCTTGAGTGGAAACCTTTTTCCAATCTTCTTCTATTTGCCCTTTAAGCGCATGAAGCTCATCAAGGATTGACATGGGTCTTAGCTATTTGGGCAAGCTCTCTGAAAGCTGCCTCATTGTTCACAGCAAGTTCTGCAAGAAGTTTGCGGTTGATATTAATATTCGCTTTCTTCAATCCAACCATGAGCTTTGAATAATTCAATCCCTCTTCTCTTGCAGCAGCGTTAATTCTTATAATCCAGAGCTTCCTCATGTCATGCTTCTTCAGTCTTCTGTGCGCAAAAGAATACTGTAATGATTTAAGAACGGCCTCGTTCGCTTTCTTATATGTAGAATGTTTTTGACCGTAATAACCTTTTGCAAATTTTCTAATTTTTTTGTGTCTTCTACGCCTTGTAAATCCTGTTTTAACTCTCATAACTCCTCCCTCTACTGAAAGTTGAGAAATTATAAATGAAAGAGTATGTAAAGTCAAAACTTGACATCACAAATATTTTTAACTATAATTTCTATATTAAAGGAGGTAAACATGAGAGGCATAATAAAAATCAGTATGGTAGTCGCACTGTTAGGTCTCTTATCCCTCTTTACGTCTTGTAAAAAACCAGACATAGAGAAGGATGAGACCGCTACCTTCTTAACTTCACTAAATAATCTGGGAACAGACCTCACACAACAGGAAGCGTTCAATGCTCTATATGATTTCGTTTCTAAAAATCCTCCACTATATTTACAAGCAAAGAAGGTAAAATACAATGGTAAAGAATATAAGCTTCCACTCAAAATAGAACCCAAGGGAATAAAAGGGGGAATAGAAGATGCATATGGAACCTGGGAATGGCAGGATACAGGGTGGGTTCATGTGGACCCATCCAATCCACCAGATGGCATTTTCTTCCGTTGGACCTATTACGATACACAATACCAACCACATAACGCCGGACTTCTTATTGATTCCATTAGCACAGTGGCAATAGGAGGAGATACTCTTCCTCAAAAGGCTCACGTGGCCCTATTTCTTGATAATAACAAAATTGCCGAGTTCAGCTTAACAATAAATTACAATAACTATGAACAAATCACATATCTAAAAATTGTTTTCACAATAATCAACGAACTTCAAATTGTCCTGGAGGGGAAAAACCTACAATACAATCAAGATGGAGATTTAATAGCTGCAACCTTTAACTTTTGGCTTATAAACTACAGAAACCACAACTTCAGGCAAGACATAACCCTAATAATAAGAAGTGATAAATCCTTCAGTATTACCTACGCGGACTCTGACGACTGGAAAGTTGTCTTAAATATCTCTGCTCCAACTCAAATAAATGAAAACAATTTTGTTTATGAGAAACGCACAGTTAGTGGAGAAATCACAAAAGATAAAAGGCATGCAGCAGACATTTCTGGGACAATTTGGAATCCTGAAGATGACAGTCACAAGACGGAGATCTTTGTTATCTTTAGCGACGGTAGCCAGGAGCCACTGTTAAATTACATAACTCTCTTTGGAGAATAAAAAGAATCATTGAAAAATTGGGGCGGGCTTAGGCCCGCCCCAATTTTTTATCAATAACTCCTGAAAGTATCCTTAAAGACCCTTCCAATAAACGGAGCCATAAGAGCATAAGGAACGAGACTTTCGTCCACATTAGACCTAATCCAGTACGAGACTTCTTTATAAACTCTCAACATCTCTAATACAATATCTTCCCTTATTTTTCCGCTGAACTCTAAAAGTTGTGGTTTAAGGTCTGTATTGACGATAAGCTCTGGTAATCCATTCTTAATCAATAGTAGGTCTTCTGCGAGCACACCATAGAAATCGAGAATATCTGTAGGAAATCCAGAATATAAAATACCCAATTCATCCCCCTTCCTGCCATTAATAAAATTACTGTAAGTTGTGATAAGCCCATCGAGGTCACTCTCAAAAATATTCTTAAGGATTTTGGAACGCACATCTAAAAAGTTTGTATGTATGTATCTTTTCGCTCTACCTATTGACCTGGAACTAATCTGGAACAAAAGAGTTTTATTAAATTCTAGATCCAAGGAACCGAAATAATCCATAAAAGCATTCAAAGACAAATAATTAAAGCGAATCTTCTTGGCTCTCGAATGGACAGTGGGTAGAATCTTCTGTGGTACCGAAACAATAAATATTACCACCGTCCTTGGATAAAGCTCCTCTAGTGTTTTAAGAAAGGCATTCTGCGAATACTGGTTTAGGTTTTCACCATTAACAACAATCACAAACCGATAACGTCCACTATAAGGCCTCTCCCGCCACAGCTCTTTAATAGTATCCCTTACCTCTTCAATTTTAATTTGTTTAATAGGACTATAAAACAACCTTGGTTCAAGGGTACGATAGACTTCCTTCCATTTACTCTTCTCCTGGTCCTTTTCATCATTCATACCAGGTATGATAAGAATTAAATCCGGGTGCTGAAAATGCCCAATCTGAACGCAATGTGAACAATTTCCACAAGGATAATCCTGATTAGATTCACAATTTACAGCCTTCGCCACCTCTATTGCCGTAGTCAGCTTTCCTACGCCTTCAGGGCCAATAAACTCAAGAAAAAGCGACTCTATTTTTTCTTCCCTTAAAGTTCTAACCAAAGGCTCCAAGACCTGCTTTACCCTCTCCTGACCATAAACTCTATCTAACTTCATGATTTTCGACCTTCAAATATTTTTTTAACCCGCTCAATTTCTTTTCCCCAATTCCTCTTATCTCCGTCAATTCTTCTAGGCTTTTAAATTTTTTAATTTTTCTCCTCTCAATGATATTAGACGCTGTTTTTGGCCCTATACCTGGAATCTGAACCAATTCCTCACAGGAGGCAGTATTTATATCCAGCTTCTCATCGATGTTAATCAATTTGCCTTTTTCGCTTAAATTTGATGAATTATCTACTCCATTTACAAAACAACTGTTTAGATTTCCCAAAGCTTTTCTATCCCTCTCATTAAGTAAATAAGCACCCACTAACATAGAAAGTCCAATTACAAAAATCCCTATCCTTTCTTCCCTCGTAAACCACATCAGAAATTGAAATCCACGTTAATACCAAAGTTTGTAGTTGAGTTAAAACGTTTACTTAAATTATCCAGGTACCTTCTGTAGCCAAAGTAAATGGATGCATTAATATCTCTTGAAACGGAGTAATAAGCGTTAAAATTAAAACTAAGATTTGTTTGATCTCTCAATTTAGTTTCCTTTTTATTGACTATACTCAACTGCGCACTTCTTGACCAAGAAAAATCTCCACTGAGTTGAAGAGGACTCTTTAGCTTCCACTCAATTCCCCCTAATGGCAACTTAATCACCTTTCCAGAAGCCAAAGAATAAGTTGGTCTAAGACTAAATCGATCATCTAAATTTTTGGTAGCTCTTTCACCAAATCTAAAGTCTGTGCTGATATTTTCAGACTTGGTAAAACTAATAGATACCCCCAAGCCATTGGCAAAAAGCAAATTAGCTGAAGGGCCAAAAGAAGTGGAAGTTGTTTTGTTATCAGGCGCCTTTCCAAAATCGCCAGATTCTTGATAATTGGATTGATAATTAAACCCCAACGTGAAGTTTCTTAAATATTTTTGTAAAAATTTACTCTCCACTCTGAAATTAGACAGATTAATACGAGGCCATTGGGTATTTCTCGTATACCGCTTGCTCACATAAACCTTATTAACAGTATTCGTAAAGTTGCCTCCAACACTCAAATTTGCTTCAAAAATTCTCGTTCCCCAATCAAATCCATATTGCCTGGTAAAAGTATTCGAAAACCTTTGAATTTCTCCCGAATCAGAAAGTTGATCCCTATCAAACCCGAACCGGAATCTCCAGTCCGGCCTGCTGGAAACTCTGTAGATTCCGTAATTATCGGAGATAGAGTAGTTGAACCTCAAACTTTGAAAATTACTTGCAAAGTTCTTCAATTTGGTCCTATTAGGATTTGGAATGGACTTTCCTGTTGAATCAACTTTATCTTTATAAAAAACTTTCCCCAAATTTTCAAAGAGTTGCTGGATGTTTAGATTTATTGAAACAGAGCCATTCGTTCCGCTTGAAATGTTCGCCTGTTTCAAGCTATCCGAAATCTGCATGCTTCTGTCTCTATTTTCTCTGTAGTTTGATGTCAAATTGAAAGATGGATCCAATATGGATAAAATCGAAAACCTGAGAGAACCGCTTAAATTTTCCGAAAATGCACTTTCATCATTCCTCCACAGGTCGGTAGAATGCCCCCTATCAAAACGAAGATTTAAATTGGAAATAGGACTATAGATAAAGGAATGGTTCTGGTCAAAGGACCTTGTAGAATCCCTTTGAATTAAGTTACTAAGAATATCTTTGTAATACTGGAATCCATCGGTCAAAGTCCCCGAAAATCTATATTCGGGGAGCGGATTTAAAGTTAACTTATTCTTCTTAACTGTCCAGGTAATCCTTAAACCATGAGAAAAACTCAAACCCTTCGAAAACCCGTCTCTAACGTTTCTTGGAGTAGAAGAATAATCTTTATTAAGATAGCCAGAAAGACTCAGGGGTTCCAAAAGGTATTTGATAAATAGATTCTTGGAACCGGTTGATTTACTAAAATTAAAAGAGGTCCGTCTCGAAAAACCTACACTTCTTTGTTCAAATTTTTGTTCATCATTTAGGAGCAAGTCAGAGTAAACTCCATAAAGAGGCAATGAAAGGTTGTAATTTTTAACATGATTTAAGTTAAGTCGTATTCCCCATTTTGAAGGTAGTAAAGTTCCGAGATCTGCATTAATACTGTAAAGGGTTACCCTATCATCGCTCCTTGTTGGGGCACCTACCAGTGGTCTGAAGTTGCTCTGAAGCTGACGGAAAGAAAAATTAGCCCCAATAATATTTGAAAGCCTGAAATCTGCATTTATTTGAGCTGCTGAAGCGGGATCTGTTCTTGGATTACCCAATCTCAACTCGTCAATCCAAATCTCACCATTTTGAGGAACAAATTCGTCATTCATAACCCCGAATACTACACTTTTTACCTGGGTAAAGGAAGGGTTCCCGTAAATGGAAACATTTCCCCTTTCGTGTGGGCCTGGTGTGATAATTGAATCCCTTATCTGCTTCTTTATCTGTGTTAGAGAATCTATATTTATCAGTATCTCTTGCCAGTCTGAACCTCTTATTTTATATCTGTACTCATAGTAATTCAGGCTATCTCCCAGCCTTATAAATACAACAGGGTAAGGAGCTGAAGAATTAGGGTTCGGTTTAACATAAAATCTTATGGTTTTATAATCCATAAAATTCATTGGTGTGCTTTTTGTTTGAGTCACGAAACCAAAATGCTTTGTGTCTAAATTTTCATATCTCAAACCAAGGGATGTCTCCTGTTCAAGCCGACCTGTTATGGGGTTTCTCTCCAACTCAATACCGGGCGGAGGAGTATAGCTTGGGTCATCGGTATTACTTACGGCCCTTACGAAAATCTTCTCACTTTCGTCCACAGGATAAAGGGAATCAATGGTTCTCACAGGTGATTTTATGTACTTATTACCTTGGAACTTTAATTGAGCGACAACAAGGGTCTCTGGCTCAACCACATCTTCAAACCAGATTCTAATAAAACGAATGTAGCCCCAATCTGGATTCCCAAACTTGCTGTAATAGGTCGTATCTTTGAGGGGAATAAGAATAGTCTTAAAGCCATTCTCATTCTCTCCAGCAAAAATTGCAGGGTCTGGATTATCCAGATCAATAGTATATTCAAAATAGTTATTAGTGAGGTCCAACCTCCCATCCACTATTAACTCCTCGGTGTCAAGCCTTCCATTCTTCTCAGTTCCGTTAACCCTGGAGTAATCCCTTGTTACGCTATATGGTGCGTAGTCATCAGCGCCATCATCCTCAGAATCAGGGGTCCACTCAGAATCCTTACCTGCTACACCGTCCAGTCCAGTGTCTTCTCCCTCATCTAGTGCCCCATTGACATTCTTATCCTCAGTAGAAATCACATACGGGTCGGAACTGACAATTCGACCCGCTCTGTCTCTCCAGACAGCATTTTCAGAAATGTCGGGGCCAATATCAATGTGAAGCTTTGCACCTTTACCCTTTACAATAAGATTTAAGTATTCATAATTAGAAAAATCCAATCCGTAAACGCTTAAGACCTGCGATAAGGAGACATAAGACGGTACCCCATTTTCCTTAGGATAAACCTCCAGATAGAAGACCAAATGAGGTAAATTTTCATCTTCCTTTGGAATATTGTCATAGATATCTCCTTTTTTGTACTTGTCAATAACCCCTGCCCAAACTATCTTGCGTCCTAAATAAAAGGTATCCTTTTCAAGTCCTGTAATTTTATCTAAAGGAACTGACCCTCTCTTCCAATCAAATATTGAAAACACCACGTTTACTTCATCTTTAGAGTTTTCCATGTCATCAACATACCCGTATTTCTTTATATTCGGATTGGGGAAGGACCTCGCTAATTCACCCTGAATCCTCAAAGTAGTGGGGGATTGAGTTTTGACCAAATTAAATCTATTGAGCAATTCACTAGCCCAGGGCATGTTGTATTCAAGACTAAAATCAACTTCACCAACCAGGGAACGAGTAGGTTCACCCCCTACGGTGGGCCTCTTCTGTGGCGAAGATTCTGACCTACCCATAATACTCCCACCCAAATTAAACCACGAGGTAATAGGTAGATCTAACCTAGCACCCCAAAGAGTCTTATCTTTTAGACTGAAGAGCGGAGCATAGTCGAAAGAAATATCTATTTTCGCATTAGGGTCCCTCAATATATTATCATCCAGTATTGTGATCTTTCCGATTGTATAATCTACTGTGTATTCCTTACCTCTCTCCAAAATCCTTCCGTTATACCTGACCACCTCACTATTTTCAAGAATATTCGGCTGATTTAAATAAATTTCTCTTGAAATTTGGCGTTTCACGATCTTAATAAAATATCTTGTTCCTTCATTGTAAGAAAGCCTTGTCTTCTTGTAGATTAATGAATCAGGCTCGCTCAAAGAATCCAGAGCAAAGGGTAAAGGATTTGGAAAAATTAGGAGACCTTTGTTTAAATCTAAGATATCAACAGTTGACTGTCCAATCTGTCTCACAAGGTCAACTCTACCATCGTTGTTTTCGTCAAGTCCAAGAATGTTCAAATAGCTACGATTATTTTCACCCCAGACGGATACACCCGACGAATCCCTCCCTACTTGTATATCAATGTTCTCAGGAGCAATAAAAGAAGCTCTAATATCGTAAATATTTTTAAGCATGTAGTTCCACAAAAGAGCTTTAAGGGAATCAGACCTTGTGAAAAGGGAATCCACATGGGTTGGGAAGCTGGCAGGCTTTACGAGCCTCAAGCTATCTAAAACTTCACCAATAACTCCGACCTGCCTGCCGGTTGCAGTCGAGTAAGATATGGCTATAATATGGTTGTCACCTGCTTTAGATTTTAATTCAAGAATGTTACTGTTGGGATAAAAGATATAATCAACTCCAATTGTAAGGGGTTTGTAATTTCCAAACTCCTTTAATCCTGAATCCGGGACAAAGGAACTACCATTGTAAATAAAAGCGTAGGCAAATCCCGGTATTGTGGTGCCGGGTTGTATACCCCTTTGTTCATCAACAAATACCTGGAGATTAAGAATTGACTCTGCTTCGGGAATATAGAAAAATCTAAACTTCTCAAAATCGTTTGCATACAAAATCAAACTATCCTGAATTGCGCCCCTTGATAAGCTCGTCGTTTGGCTTTCTCCTTTTTCCCTTGTGGCAATAGCCTGAACCTTTAATGGACCAAACTGAAATTGGGTATTCAATCCAAAAAGTCCTTCCTTGCTCTGACCGGGGAAACTGGCAAACCGGGTGGAGGGCAAACTTACCCTCGTATCTCCAAATTCAATTAGCTTGACCACATCGTCTTCTTCGCCCTGAAATCGAACAACTACCTGATTCTTTGTTTCGTCAATTCTCTCGGAATCATGGTCAATTCTTATACTTAATTTCGTCCCAATCAATGCGTTCAAATTTAGGCGAAGTTGTTGTTCCAATTGCGGATTAAAATAACTCGAAGTTCCTCCAATATAGCTTAAGGGATCACGATTGACGTTTTTTTCAAAACTGAAACGGACAGACTGTGTTCCATCAACATCTATCTTGGCTCCTTCTTTGCCAAGGAAGGAAAAAGATGGAGGGATATAAATGGGTATTTGGATAGTCGGTATGATTCCTGCAGATCGCCCTTGAGCTGCAGATTTCTGTTCTTCCTCCTGCAATTCTGAAAAACCCTTGAGAAACACAAAATTTTTGATGCTTTGTTTATATTCTGTGTAGCTCAGGACAGAATCGATTCTGACTTCACTTTCTCCCTTATACTTAGCAAATAAAACTAAATCTTCATCAATGGTAACGCTATCTTTTAATCCATAGCTTTTTTCCAAGTAGTCAATAAACGGTCCACTGGATAAATTACCTAACAAAATAATAATTGCTACAAAGAATTGGCACATTTTAAAATGTTAAATAAGGATTAAGGGACATTCAAACACAGCCTACCCCTGCAAATAATTTTGCTTAACAAATTTAATTGCATCCTCTTTGGACCTAATCTTACCTTCGGCAATCAAATCGTCGATCTCACCTAGAATAACCTTAAAAATGGGACCTGATTGAAGCCCAAGTTCAATAAGGTCATCTCCCGTAATTAGTCTGTCCTTCGAAATTTTCTGTTTTTCCTCAATTAGTTTAATTAATCTTTCGCGAAATGTATTGTAGGGCAAGATACCTTCTCTTCTTGGGGGCGAAGCCATTGCATCTGCTATAGCCATATCAAGCATCGGAAAAGCAAGCTCGTCCAACCTCCTCAAATATCTATTCAAAGCCTTATCTGTCAGAACATTTTGAGCAGCCAAAAGGTGCGGATACATATGGTATCTTACTAATTTCTTTATAATATTCTTTTCCTTCTTCGAAAGTTTTAACCTTTCAGCTATTTGTTCAACCTTCTCTGCACCGAGCATATCATGACCGTAAAAATGGGTATTACCTTCTTCGTCATAAAATAAGGTGTCAGGCTTTGCAACATCATGAAGTAGCATAGCGAGCTTAAGAAGCCATTTAATATCCCTCTCATAATCTCTTTCTTCTAGTATGTTCTCTAAGTTAGAAACCGCCATTAAGATGTGAAACATCAAGTTCTGGTTTTGATAATACCTCTGAGAAGTAAACTTCATAGGCACCAATTCAGGAAAAATTGAGAACAAAATATCGTCTTCAGCCATTAATTTCAAAGTCTCTCCACCATTTTTATTTGAAAGGATTAATTCCAGCTCATACCTTATTCTCTCTGCTGCAATCCTTTTATAACCGAGTATGCAAGAAAGTTCCTTTATGTAATTACGAGTTTTCATCTCAATCTCAAACCCAAGTATACTTTTAAATCTGTAAGCTCTAAGCATCCTTAAGGGGTCATCAATAAGATTACCCGGTGAAACCATCCTAATAATTCCCTGTTCAATGTCTCGTTTCCCATTAAGAGGGTCTATTACTTTATTATATGTCAAATCAATTGCAATGGCATTCAGCGTAAAATCTCTCCTAAATAGGTCCTCTTCTATTGAAGAGCCCTTTGGCGCTGAAATATCCAGCCACAACCCATCCGAAATAACACACCTAAATTCCTGGTCCTCTTCGGAAAGCGGGAAAATAGTCACTGCCGGATATTGCTTTTTCAAAAATTTTAGAAACTCAGAAAGGTTATCAAAAACCACAAGGTCGTAATCATTTATTTCGCGACCCAAAAGATGATCACGAACTGTTCCACCGACGAGATAAATTCTAAACCTTTTTAAGATTTCTTTATCAATAATCGGTAACTTTATGGGGTAGTCCATCCCGACCTCTTTATAACATTCAAAACCCTTTCCACCGCTTCGGTGCTCCCGGCCACTATGTTACCAGTTCTTAAATAATCACTTCCTCCTAAAAAATCGGTAACTAAACCACCAGCTTCCATAACAATTAATGAACCCGCTGCAATATCCCAAATAGACAAACCATATTCATAGAAAACAGAAAAAATACCTTCCGCGGTGTAACATAAATCCAAAGCTGCAGAACCCAATCTTCTTACATCGGAAAATTCAAAATAAACTTGCTTAAAAATATCATTTAACTCATTAAATCTGGACTTTTCTCTAAAAGGGAAGGCAGTGGCAAACAGCGAAAGTTTTAAATCTAAATTTTGTAATACCTGAATGCGTTTTCCATTTTTGTATGCGCCCTGGCCTTCAATGGCCGTATAGAGCTCGTTTTTCAAAGGATTAAACACCACACCTACGATCGGGGCCCCTTTATAAAGAAGAGCGCATGAAATGGCAAAAACATCAATACCATGAAGAAAATTCTTTGTGCCGTCAAGAGGATCAATAACCCACATGTAATTACTTTCTTTTCCAAGGTTTCCAAGCTCCTCACCCCAAATATCGTGATCAGGAAAATTCTCCAAAATTGTTTCCTTTATAACCCTTTCAGACTCAAAATCTACAAAGGAAACAAAGTCATTTGCTTTTTTCTCCTCGTAGGTCTCGACTTTACCAAAATTATTTTTCAAAACTTCCCCACCTTTAAAAGCTGCTTTTACAGCAATTTTGAGATACTTTTCCATAGCTCTCCCACATCTTTAAAAACAAAATCGGGATTCGCTTCTTCTATCTCCTCAGGTTTCTTCTCTACTCCGGTCATCACCAGAACCGCTTTCATACCGAGTCTTTTAGCAAGCAATATATCTGTATCCAATCGGTCGCCCACAACAGCCACATCCATTAAATCCACATTCAAACGTCTCACAGCATATTTTATAATATAATCGTTCGGTTTTCCTAAAATAATAGGTTCAACCTTGGTTACAGTTACTATTGCATTTACTATTGCACCCGCTCCGGGCAAGAAACCATAGGGCGTTGGGAAACTGGAATCCCTGTTACAGGCAATGAAAGTCGCACCCTTCTGAATTGCTAACACAGCTTCCGACAGTTTATCGTAGTTAACCATTCTGTCCAGCCCTACTATAACAAAATCCGCGCCATTATGATTTTCTAAGAGTTCCCATCCCAACTTTCTTAGTACTTCTTTAATACCATCTTCTCCTATTATATAGGCCCTCCGGGGATGAGGGTAATGTTCTTTTAGATAATCTTCAAGAGCAGAGGCTGAAGTATAGATTTTTTCTGGCTCAACTTCCATACCTAATTTTCTGAGCTTCTCAGAAACCTGTTCCGGAGTTCTGGTGGAATTATTCGTAAGAAGTAAAAAAGGTATTCTCTCACTTTTAAGAAAGTTCAAAAATTGAGCTGAACCCTCAACGGGTGTATCACCAAGATAAAGAGTTCCATCCAAATCTATTAAAAATGCCTTTACCATCTCAATAAAATTGCACCGTAAATGAAGCCGGCACCGAAAGAGACTAAAAGAATTTTTTGTCCCCTTTTTAACACCCCCTTTTCATCCATTTCAGCAAGGGCGATCGGTATTGAGGCAGCACTCGTATTTCCAGTCTTTTCTATGTTCACATAAACCTTTTCATGTGGTATTTGTAATTTCTCCCTCGTTGCATCTATTATTCTCTTATTTGCTTGATGGGGAACGAGCCAATCAATGTCTTCGGATTTTAAACCCGCCTTTTCGATGACCTTTAAAGCTGCCTCTTGCATGCCGGTGACCGCATACTTAAAAACCTCTTTACCCTGCATTTTTATATAATGTTCACCATTTTTAACAGTATCCTGAGAAGCGGGTTTTCGAGCAGCCCCTGCCGGAAGCATTAAAAGCTCATGGACCTCACCATTACCTTTTAAATAGGATGCCAAAATATCACTCTTTGAATCATCCTTTGTAACTATCGCTGCACCCGCCCCATCGCCGAATAAAACGCACGTATTTCTGTCAGTCCAATCCACAAGCCTTGATAAAGTTTCTGCACCTATTACCAGAATATATTTATAATTTGGTAAAGAGAGAAGCCCCCTCGCTATTTCCAATCCGTATATGAACCCGGGGCAAGCCGCTTCCATATCGAAGCACATGGCATTTTTTGCACCTAACTTTGCCTGCACAATGCAAGCCGTTGCGGGAAATAAATAATCGGGTGACGCAGTGGCCACAATAATGCCATCAATATCTTCAGGACTGATACCCGCCTTCTCTATCGCTTTTAAACTCGCATTATAGGCCAGATCTGAGGTAGATTCGGTTGGATCTGCAATGTGACGCTCGGTAATCCCTGTCCTCTCGACAATCCACTGATCAGAGGTTTCTACCATCTTTTCCAGATCAAAATTTGTCAAGACTTTTTCAGGTACATAAGACCCTATTGCAACAATTTTAACACCCACTGCACACCTCCAAGAAATTTACAATATTAGAGGCAAATTTCCACCAAAAATAATTCTTGTGAACAACTTCACCACAAATCTGATATAAATACTCAAAACCGGAAAACCCAAGACCGATAAAAATATTAAACCCAAAAGAACATAGTACCCATAATTCCTAAGGAAGGTTTTTAGCCCACCAGACGGTAAAAAGTATTCCAGCACATGCCATCCATCCAAGGGAGGGATTGGTATTAGATTGAAGAACGCCAACGCAATACTAATCACAACGAAGTTTACAATCATAGATCCTGGAACAGTGTAAAACAAAAATCTACTGGCAAGATGACTTAAGGGAAATCCCACTATAAAGGCACTGACCAGATTGGATAAAGGACCTCCTAGGGAAACAAAAACTATATCTCTCTTTGGATTTCGAAGGTTATTAGGATTTATTGGAACGGGTTTCGCCCATCCAAATCTTAGGAACAGCAGAGCAATAAAACCAACAGGATCTATGTGAGCAAGAGGATTTAGGGTCAACCTGTTCATATATTTGGGAGTAGGGTCTCCCAATTTATAAGCCACATAACCGTGGAAGAATTCGTGAATAGTTAGGGCCAATAAAATGCCCGGTAATACTAATAAAATTTGTTCCAGCATCACACCCACCCCAAACTTATAAAAATAATTGATAAAATAATACCTAAAATCGCCCCCATTAAAACCTCAAGGGGAGAATGTCCCAGAAACTCTTTTAATCTTTCACGACCGAGTTCCTTATTGTCCTTAAATTCAGCTAGGATTTTATTTATAAGCTCAGCGTGTTCTCCCGCTTCACGCCTGATCCCTGCCGCGTCATACATAACAATAAGGCTAAAATAGAGGGTTATTCCAAATATAGGAGAACTAAAACCAAAATGCTTTCCAGTAATAGTGGACAAACAGGCAACAGCAGCGGAATGGGCACTGGGCATTCCCCCGGTTCTCATTAGCCAGGAATAAGACAACCTTCTTTCTTTAACACTATAGATTATGAATTTAATAAATTGAGCAATAAAACCAGATAAAAGCGGCAACAACCAAAAGGCGTTAGAAAAAATTTCCCTTAGTATCATCTTTTCCTCGTTAAAAATAAGTCCGCCAGCTCTTCTAAGAGCCTTCCCCTATCCCCCAAAAATTCACGAACTTCCCTTTTAATCTCATCCGTATAACCCTTTGCAAACTGCAGTGACTTTTCCACACCAAAAACTGCAGGATAGGTGCATTTTCCCCTAACTTTATCCTTCTTGGCCTTTTTGCCCAATTCCTCATCTTCACCAACTTCATCCAAAATATCATCTACTATTTGAAAGAGTAAGCCAAGCTTTCTCCCTATGGATTTTAATTTAGCAACCACCTCTTCAGGTGCCTCCGAACCTATTGCACCGATGGTCAAAGCAGCCTCAATGAATCGTGCTGTTTTTCTTAGATGAATATTTTCTACCAATCTCGCAGTATGGGCCTTCCCCTCGGCTCTAATATCAAGAACTTGCCCCCCTATAACTCCATCAATCCCCAAAGCGTCAACAAGCTCCTTTAACATTTTTATCTTCAAATCTGACCGAATAGGTCCTTCTAAGAATAGGCTAATTGCTTCAATAAAAAGCGCATCTCCTGCAAGAATGGCCATAGCCTCACCAAAAACCTTGTGGTTTGTGGGGAGACCTCTTCTGAAATCATCATTATCCATAGCAGGAAGGTCATCATGGATAAGGGTAAATGTGTGAATATACTCTAAAGCACAGGCTTGAGGCATTATATCGTCAATATTAGTTCCGCCTGAAATTTCATAACCCAGGATGCATAAAACTGGGCGCAACCTTTTACCACCGGCCATAAGAGAGTATCTCATTGCCTCCCGCAATATTGGAATTCCAATCCCCTTCTCAGGTATAAACTCTTCCAATTTCTTATTAATATACTCACTCTTCTCCGCTATATAACTATTGATATTCATCTGAAACTCCTAAAATAAATTGTCTAATAGTGTCATAATAACAAAACCTATAATAAAAGAAAAAGTCGCCATTTTTTCCTTCCCTTCCGTATGAGACTCGGGTATCATTTCATCACTAACCACGTAAACCATAGCCCCACCGGCAAAGGCCATAAGGTAGGGCAGAAGTTTACCCAGGAAAACACCTAACAAAGCGCCTAATGTACCTGCTAATGGTTCCACCATTCCTGATAGGAAAGCTATTAGAATGGCCTGAATCCTCTTACCCCCCATAGAGACGATTGGTAAAGCAACTGCAGCACCTTCCGGTATATTTTGCAGTCCTATAGCTATTGCAAGAGAAATAGCCGCGGGATTAACTCCTCTTGAAAAGGAGATTCCCACTGCCATACCCTCGGGGATATTGTGAATAAACATCGTCAAAAGGATTAGAGATGCCAATTTGAGGTGGGAAGAGGGACCTTCAAGTCCTTTTAAAAAGTGTTCATGTGGCAATACAGAATCCAACACATCTACAAAAACTGCACCCAATACAAAGGCTAACAAAACTAGGAAAATATTACCCATATTTATTGCCGGTATAAGTAAACTAAAAATTGAAGCAGAAAACATTATACCACCTGATAGACCTAAGAAAAGCGGCATTTTATTAGGACCAAAAATATCACGCTTGAAGAAAACAACTAAGGCTCCAAGGGTCGTTGCCAAACCAGCTAGAAAAGAAGAAAGGAAGCCATAAAATATGTTGGTCACGTTGACTCCCAACCCGTCAACTTGTGAAGGTGTTCCAAAGCTTCTTCATCGTCAGGCCTTAGCTCAAGAACCTTTCTAAAGTACTCTAATGCAATTTCTGTATTATTCACCATCTCCTGAAAGACGCCCATCGCCTTGTAATACTTAACAATTTCCGCCTCCGATGTAACCTTATTTTCATCAATACGTCTCACAAGTTCGCTAACACACTTCTCGGCAAAATCGAAATTATTCTCAAATAGCGCTTCCCTAAAATATTCAAATAATTCTTCATTAGAATATTGACTAAAATCAACTTTTTTATCTTGTTTCTTCGGTGACATATTCTACGAACCTCTCTATTTTTTCCCTTTCACCAATAAGAATCAACTTATCAGTTCTTTCTATCTCGAAGTCGGCATCTGGCAATATATAAGTGGCAACCTTCGTTTCCAATCCAACTTTATCACCCTTCGTTTCTGAATTATTTTCAACAACTACTGGCTCCTTCCTCTCTACCGCAATTATATAAATACCAAATCTCTTCTTTATATCAAGCTCTGCAAGAGACTTCTTCTGAAAATCCCTTGGAACATCGATACTCGAAATTATTAAATCACCCTTTCTTAGAAGGTCAGCTATCTCAATAGAACCCAACATAATGCTGTAGGCTAATCTTTCTGCTGATTGCCTTTCAGGCTGTATTACCTTAGAAACTCCAAGGCGAGATAGAATTTTTGCATGTACTTCATTAGAAGCTTTAGCAAATACCCTCTTCACTCTCTTCTCTTGTAAGATTTGAGCAGTTAGTATTGAAGCTGAAATTTCTGATATACAAAGGAAAACATAGTCAAAATCATCCAGATTTAATTGATTTAATGCTTCCTCATCAGTACTATCTAAAATAGCAGCCTGTGAAACCTTTTCCTCAATACCTTTTATCTTATTTTCATCTTTATCCACAATAAGCACAGTGTGGCCCTCCTTGGAGAAAGTCTCAGCCAACGCCTTACCAAACCTACCAGCACCTATTACCAAAATGTTCATTTATATCACCCCACAATGTATTTATCCTCTGGATAACCAATCTCCACTTTCGCCTTTTCAACCATATACGTGGCCAGTGACAATACACCAACTTTTCCAACTAACATTAAAAAAATTATAATCCATTTAGAAAGTACATTAAAATCAGCGGAAAGACTTACATTATCATACAAAACTGAACCAACACTTAACCCCACGGTTCCAAAGGCAGATACAACTTCAAAGGCAATTTTAAGGGGATTATGTTGGAAAACAGCGTTTCTATCCACTGCTAAGATTAGAAAGTAGCATAAGAATAACACAACTGTTGCAATGATAACAATTATAAAAGCTTTTTGAACCGTTATCTCTGAGATTTTTCTCTTATACAGGTAAACGTTTTTGTAACCCCTCAAGTGGTGAAACAACCATACAAAAATTAATCCAAAGGTATTAGTCTTAACCCCACCGGCTGTACCCCCCGGACTTCCCCCAATAAACATTAAAAGCATAACAAAAACCAAAGTTGCGTAAGATAACGTTGCAAAATTCACCGTATTAAATCCGCAGGTTCTCGTAGTCACTGATTGAAACAATGAGACAATAAATTTTTCAGGATTTGTAAAACCTGCAAAGGCATTTTGATTTTCCAGAGCAAAAATAATTACTGCACCACCCAAGGTAAGTATCAAACTCCAGAAAAAAACCGCTTTTGTGTGGGTTGAAAATTTGAAGGTCTTAACACCTTCTCTCCTTCTTTCACTAGGCCGTTCTTTTAGTAACTTAAACTTATATTTGACATATCCATTCATCTCATCGAGCACGAAGAACCCCAACCCTCCCAGAATTATAAGTGACATAACAACAAGATTAATAAAAATATCACTCTTAAAAGAGACTAAACTATCAGAAAAGGTCGAAAATCCAGCATTACAAAAGGCTGAAATTGATTGAAAGAGAGCGTGACCTAAGGCGTATCCAGGTTCATAATACTTGGAGAAACCCAAAAATAATAACAACATCCCGATGAATTCAATTACGATGGTATACAAAACGACTCTCTTCGCAAAGTACAAAGCAAAACCCGGTTTTAATTCCGGAAAGCCTTGAGAAATAATTTCAGGAAGGATGAGATGCCTCCTCATTCGGTGTAAGTATAAACCTGCCAAGGTCATGTACCCTATTCCACCTAACTGAATCAACGCTAAAATTACAGACTTCCCAAAAATGGTAAAAAAGACCGGAGTATCTCTAACAATGAGACCCGTTACGCAAAGTGCCGAAACCGAGGTGAAAAAAGCATCAGTAAAGCATAAATCACCCCTTCTTGCAATGGGCAACATTAATAAAATACTACCTATTAAGGCTATTCCCAAATACCCTAATAAAAGTATAAAAAAAGCCTTTCGTTCCATAAAAAGACGAGACTTTTTTGTCTCTTACACAGGGCCTAGATACCCGCCTTCACCCCAAGGCTCATACCAAATCTGTTATTCCTGTAAGTACCTTCAAGGTAACCCTTTAAAACTAATAATTTAAATTCAAGTCCTACAAAATAGGAAAGCATGTTGTTTTTGACATCGGCGATTTCTACCCGAGTTGTATCTCCTGTTGTCCAGTAATTTGTCTTCAAAGAATATAGGTCATAACTAACACCTCCATATGGAGCAAGAATAACCAGATTTTTCGATACAGATGCCCTAATAGCCAAGTCATTTAATTTTATGTTTGTGTAAAGAGTGTCAAATTTGAAGGTGAGAGGTTTGTATTCATTATTAATAATAGATACCGATATGGCTGGGGTGGGTGGTACAAGCTGATCTTTCATGATTTGAACTTTTAAACCATAGGATAATAAATAAGGTAACTCCTCAAAATATTTTGATTTAATTAGGGTGGGGGCGTATTTTCCAATCACATCTATTGCCAAAAGTCCACGGAAAAGGGGAGTAAATGAGAACCCACCAAAAAGGCCCACCTCTCCGTAAACATAAGGGAAAACTGTAGGGAAAGTAATATTTGCTGATGTTACAGGATTTTTGAAACTAAACCAGGTCATGTTTGTTGCAACACCCAAATTAAAGTGAGGGAGTCCACCTCTACAGCCCGCATTAGAAATTACGCCTGAAGACACAAGGAAAGCAGCATTATCAGTAAGAGAATTAGCCATTTGTGATACTTTATCATTTAGGCTTTGAGCACTCACCACACCTACTACCAGCAACAATATCATCAATCTCCTCATATTCACCTCCTTTAGTGTTTAAATTATAATATTCCCAACGCTTACGGTCAATATCAAAATATTGGTTTTACAAAACTTCTCCTTTACAATATAATTATGCATGGTTTTATCCTTGCTGTTTCTTTCTACTTCTTTTTCTTAAGTATAGAACTACTTTCAAAGGGTTTTCAATTCTTGGGAAGTGACTTTGCACAGGCACTAATCCAGAGCACAACCAATCCATTAGTAAGTTTTTCAATCGGATTGTTGGCTACTGCAATCGTACAATCTTCATCATCTACAACATCAATAATAGTCAGCTTGATCGCAGCTGGATCCTTTAAAATTCATAACGCAGTTCCTATGATTATGGGAGCGAATATAGGTACTACGGTTACAAATACTCTTGTTTCCCTTGCCCATATCAAAAGAGGTAAGGAATTTGAAAAGGCGCTAAAGGCAGCCACCATCCACGATTTCTTCAATCTGCTAACGGCAGCCATATTTCTACCGCTTGAAATAGTCTTTCATCCATTAGAAAGATCCGCCCTATTTCTTGCAAAAGCTTTTTTTTCAGTCGGAGGATTTAAGGCTGTATCGCCTTTAAAAATAATTTTAGATCCTCTCATTAAACTAATATCTCACTCTCCTTTGAAAAAATTCCCCGTTGCCATAATTATCTTAGCATTCATCGTTCTTCTAATCTCATTAAAGTTCATTGTGGAGAGCATGCAAAAATTATCCAAGGAAATGGTGGACAAATATCTAAACACTTTTTTCTTTAAGAATAGATTGACCTCTCTAGTCTCCGGTCTTCTCGTTACATCAATAGTTCAATCCAGCTCTTGCACCACTTCTCTCGCGGTTCCCCTAGCAGCTGTAGGAATTATAGACATTAGAAAGGTATTTTATTATACCATGGGGGCAAATGTAGGAACCACTGTCACCGCTATTCTTGCAGCCCTCGTTACTAAAAATCTAAACTCTTTGGCCATAGCTTTTACCCACTTATTGTTCAATACTTATGGAATCTTTTTAAACGTGATTATTTTAAGGGAACTGCCCATAAAAATCTCCGAAATTTTCGCCAAAGTGGTGAGTAGGAGAAAAATTTATGCAATTTTATATATAATAGTGGTATTCTTTCTTATACCTGCAATTATAATTTGGAGGGGAGGCGTAAGATGAGAAGAACTTGGTGGGACCTTTTAAGGGGAAAAACATTGCTTCAGGAGGCTTTTGAAGAAGCATTAGAAATGTTGGTCCAGGCGAAATATATGTACATCGAGACCAACAAGCTACTTTTTGAAGAGGTTGAACCCAATTTTGATCCCTATTCCATTGACAAACAGATTAACAAAAAGGAAATTGAAATTCGTGAAAAAATATTGATGCACATGGCCTATGGTGCAGACAAAGTAGATATTGCACCCGCCCTTTCACTAAGTAGCGTAATCATTGACATAGAAAGAATTGGTGATTACTGTAAAAATATGTTTGAACTAGTTGAAATGTATCCTGAAAGATTAGAAGACGATGGATATGTGAAGGAAATGAAAGAGATAGCTGACGAAATCTCCCATGAATTTGATGTCACTTATGTGGCCTTCAAAGAATCGGATGAAGAAAAGGCTAACTTCGTGATGAAAAAACATTTGGAAATAAATAAAAATCTGGAGAATATACTGAAGCAGATAGTAAAAGAAGAGAATATCAAACCGCGCAAAGCTATAATCATTGCCCTTTTAACACGCTATTTGAAAAGGGTTAGTGCCCATTTAAAGAACTTGGCATCGGCAATCATAAACCCTTATCCCAGGATTAGCTTTCAGCCGGAGAGTAAGTTTTAATTTTTCAGTTTAAGAAGGACGGCGGTTTCACACTCAACCAGTTTAGATTCTCCAACAGGACCGATACCTTCACCTGTTTTTGCTTTTATACTAATTTTCCCTGTATCTATATTTAAAACTTTGGCAATGTTTTCTTTCATCTCAGGAATGTAATCTTGAAGCTTAGGCCCCTGGAGCTTTATAGTCGAGTCTACATTCATTATCTCAAAGCTACCTCCGTACTTATCAACAATTTGCCTTAAAAGGTCAAGGCTTGAAATTCCGGAGTACTTAGGGTCATTATCAGGAAAATGGAATCCAATATCCCGCTCTCCAATTGCCCCAAGAATAGCATCTATGATGGAATGAATTAGACAATCTCCATCCGAATGGGCAACACAACCCAGCTCGTCTGAAATTTTAACCCCACCCAAAATTAGTCTTCTTCCGCTTTCTAAACGATGGGAATCATAACCAAGGCCTACTCTAAGGTCTTCTGCCTTAAATGTTAGCCTTTTAAACATATTCAAATCTTCAGGATATGTAATCTTAATGTTATCCATTGAACCCTCTACCATTTTTGCTTTAATTCCAAGAGTATCAAAAACCATAGAAGATTCATCGGTATAATTTCGGCTAGCCTTTTCAAAGGCTTTCTCTAACAATTCTCTTCTAAAAGCCTGCGGGGTTTGTATAGCGTACATGTTAGTTCTGTCAACTCCTCGCATCAGAATACCCGATTCAAAATAAGCCACCGTTTCTCTGACGGGTATTGCCGGGATTACAACGTCATATTCCCTTAACTGCGACAATAAACTGTCAATTAAGCTTTTAGTAATGTTCGGCCTCGCCCCGTCATGGATCAGCACATACTCCCCGGATACTTCCTTTAAGCCATTTTTGACCGACTCACTCCTTTCCTTTCCGCCTCTTACAATGCTTCTTATCTTACCATATTTAGATATCAGATACCCTGAGTATTCCAAATCTTTCTCATTCAAGACAATCACAATCTCCTTAATGGCTTCGTGAAAATTAAAAACTTCTATGGAATATTCCAGTAGTATTTTTCCGCCAACTTCTGTAAATATTTTGTTACTACCAAACCTCTTTCCTTCTCCAGCAGCAACAACGATACAACTAACGTCTATCATTTATAAAAATCAGGAGACTCAATAAGAGACCTCAGTTTGGACATTCTATAGGGGTGTCTTAATCTTTTAATGGCTTTAGCTTCAATTTGTCTTACTCTTTCCCTTGTTATTCCGAAGATTTCACCAACCTCTTCCAAGGTTTTTGGTGGATGACCGTTGAGCCCAAACCTATATTCCAGAATTTTTCTTTCCCTTTTAGAAAGGGTTTGCAAAACCTCTTCCAGTCGCTGTCTGAGGATAAATTCTTTTGCATATTCTAACGGGCTATTCTCGGTATCCACTATATACTCTGCAATGATAGTCTTTTCATCATGATCGATTGGTTTATCCATGGAAATGGGTTCCTTTTGTGCCTCAAGTGCCTGCTTGACTTTATCAATAGTCAAGTTTGTAGCTTCCGCAATCTCTTCGTAAGTAGGCTCCCTATCCAACTCCTGCATAAGCCACTTAATAGCCCTATTGATCTTAGTAATAGTCTCTATCATATGAATTGGAATCCTTATAACCCTTGATTGATCAGCAATAGCCCTAGAAATTGACTGTTTAATCCACCATGTAGCATAGGTTGAAAATTTGAATCCCTTTGTATAATCAAATTTTTCGACAGCCTTAATCAAACCTAAGTTACCCTCCTGAATCAGATCTCCAAACTCTAAACCTCTGTTCATAAACTTCTTAGCGATATCAATAACAAGCCTAACATTCCCCTCCACCATTTTGCATTTTGCTTCCTCTAAATCGCAGAAATGTTTTTTCAGCTCTTCATAAATTTTCAAAGCATCGTCAAAGGGCATCCCCAATCTCTCGACGCATTGTTCGAATTTTCCAGCAGTCTCTCTTGTAATATACTTCAACTCCCCCAATCTCTCTAATTCCCTGGGTGTAATGTTCTTGGAATCTCTCTTCTGCTCCAGAGTCTTCACTTCTTCGCTTAAAGATTCAAGTTTCTCATAATATAGACGAATGTTATTTATCTCTTCATCAAACTTTGAAAAAACATCTTGAACAAGGGTAAAACGAGGGCTTAGCCTTTCAATTTTATCAGAGATCTTACGGGCTAATTTATCCTTTTCATTACCTGTCGTTTCATTATATTCTTCAATAAGTCTCTTGAGCTCTTTAAAACTTCTCTCTACTCTTGCCCTTTCTTTTCTATTCATTTCCTTTGAAGTCCAGTAATGTGAATCTACATGAACCACCTCTTCAATAGGTTTATATCCATCCAAACTTTGCCTGATTATGACATCGAATTTGCTGATTCCAAAACGAGTTGCAAAGAGTTTACGTATCACAGCTTTTCTCGAGTCATCGATTTTTTTAGCCAATTCCTGCTCCTCGTCTTTAGATAGAAGGGTTAAATTTGAAACCTGTTTCAGATAGGTCTTGGTGGGGTCATCCCTAACCTGAGAGTACTCATCTTTTTCCAGTATATCATGCTCAAGCTTTTTTCTCTTTCCTGACTTAAAGGTTTCGTGAACTTCTATCCCTTCTTCATGCAAAGCCATCAAAACTTCTTCAAACTGTTCCGTACCAACCTGAAATTGCAGCATCTTCTCAAGTTCATCAAAAGTCACCTTTTTGTCTTTCTTGATCCTTTCAATGAATTCAGAAAACCTTTTATCTTCAAATAAATTGGTCATGGTCACCCCCTCATTGAATCTCTTTTCTTTAAAAAAAACTCAACCAACATCTTCTCAACATTTTCTTTATTTTCAAACCTTTTTTTAATGATTTCTTGCCTCAACTTTGAGGCCTTTAACCTACTAATCCTCCCGATTATATCCGACCTTACTTCCTCGTTTATTTCTCCCAAAAAATTCATAGCATATTCAACGATTTTAGCAGAATTTGGGTGTTCTGCCAAAATCTCCTCGGGCAATTTCCCATCCCTTAGTGAAACAAAAATAAACCTTGCATCCTCTGAAACAAAATCCTTCTCATCCAATTCATTCAATAATACCACCCTTACTCTTTCATCCAGCAAGGCAGCCACAGCAAGGCTAAAATCCACTGTGGCAATGTCCCTTTCCGTTTTTGAACCTCCTAAAATTTTTAACAACTCTCCCAGACTTATTGAGCTTATTCCAAAGGCTTTTGCAACAATATCACAAAATTCCTTTTTCAAAATAGGATCTTTTACTTTTTCTATTGATTCAAGGAGCTTTCTCACATTTCCTGCCCTTTCCTCAAAAGAGGAGCTTATATAATTGACATAATGGGCAAAATCGAGTGAATTTTCAAGAGCTTGTTTTACAAAATCTGTATTTCCAGATTCCCAGGCCTGAGCAGGATCTTTGACCTCCTCCAAGATTGCCACATGAGGCAAAATACCTTTTTCCAGGAGTATCTTTATACTTCTCACAGCAGCCTTACGTCCAGCCTCATCATTGTCAAACATCAACACAACTCTTTGAAACTGAGTCGAAAGGAAAGCGACTTGATCTTCTGTCAAGGAGGTTCCCATTGGTGCCACACCAGCCTTTATGCCCATCATAAAGAGAGCCAAAACATCAAAATAACCTTCGACGACAATAGGATAACCCGACTCTTTGATTCCTTTCCTGTTTGTAAAATAACCATAAAGAATCTTGCCTTTCTTGAAATATTCTGTTTCTGAAGTATTTATATATTTCGGTTCATCAGAGCTACTTAGAGCTCGCCCTCCAAAAGCTACCACATTACCCACATGATCAAAAACGGGAAATATCAGTCTATTCTGGAAAAACTCCACATAGCCGCCTCTTGCACTTTCCTTCAATAATCCAACTTTTAACATTGTATAAACATCAAAGCCTTTATTTCTAAGGTAAGAGACCAATCCTGCACCTGAAGCATAACCTAATCCAAAGGTTGATATTGCTTCGGCGGTAACCTTTCTATCCTTTAAATAGCTCCTTGCAATTGACCCTTCTTGAGATTCGTTTAGTAACCTCTGGAAATATAATTGCGCTTCCTTTAGAAGTAGCAGCTCTTTGCTTATTTTCACTTCAACTGCCAGCTCAATCTTTGCAACTTTAGCAAGTTCTTTAACAGCTTCGTTAAAAGAATAACCTTCTTTTTTCATCAAAAAGGTAAAAACGTTCCCTGAAGCACCGCAGCCAAAGCAATGGTAAAGCCCCTTGTCCGGGTCTACATAAAAGGAAGGAGTTTTCTCAGCATGAAAAGGACAAAGTCCTCTGTAAGATTTGCCTGTTCTTTTTAATTGCACATAATTACCAATAATATCAACTATAGAGACAGAATTTTTTATCCTTTCTACAACTTCCCGAAAGTTATCCTCTCTCATAAAGATACCTCAAAGGAACTTCCATAAAGGTGTTCCCTACCTGCACAAGTGCCTTGTCTTTTTTCATCTCCTTTAAAATGCCGATGACTCCCACAGGTTTTATGTAATACTCCTTCTCTATCTGAGGGTCTTCCACAGGCTTTAAGTCATATTCGTACTTTTTCTCAAGGTCCTTAATTTCTTCCAGTGTTTCCTTTGCAATTATCTTAGCCTTATCCCGCCTTTCTTCTTTCCTTAATTCTTTTAAGAGCTTTTCTACTTCTGTCTTTGCATCAGAAATAATCTCCAACGCTTTCTCTTTTGCAATCTTCTCAGCTCTCTTTACCTTCTGATCTAAAATTTCCAGCCTCTCGTTATATTGGGCCACAAGCTTCTCATAAAGGGCCTCCTTTTCGCGCAGTTTAAAGATAACACCCTCCAGAAGGCCTCCTTCACCCTGCACGCACTCTTTTGCCCTATTTATAATATCTCTTGAAAGCCCAACCCTCTCAGCAATCTCAAAGGCATGACTAACACCTATCTCACCCAGACGAACCCTATAAGTGGGCCTTAACTCTATTGGGTCAAACTCCATAGACCCAACAAGCATTTCACTATTATTTGCAACAAGAAGCTTTAAGGTGGATAAATGGGTACTTCCCAATACCCAAACATTGTTTTTTAAAAAATACTCCAGTACAGCGTATGCTATTCCTGAGGCTTCGCTCGGGTCGGTGCTGGAAATCAGTTCGTCAAGAATTACAAGGTCACCCTCTTTTGCAGAATTCAAAGTTTCTGAAAGGTCCTTTACATAGGCAGTAAAACTTGATTCCCCCTCCAATAAATCTTGCTCATCCTGGAAACCCAAGGCGAAAATTTCATCAGGAAATATCAGAACTGCTTTCTCAGCAGGTACCGGAATTCCTGCTTTCGCCATCAGGTGAAATAGACCTAAGGTTTTCAAAAGTACCGTCTTCCCACCAGCATTGGGACCAGATACAAGGAAAACCCTTTTAGCAAGATAAATATTTAAGGGAACAATATTATCAAGGCTTAATTTACTCAACAACAATGGATGATAACCGTTTATAATTTCTATAAAACTATCTGAAAATTCAGGATACTCACAGTTATATTCGGCTTTGAAAAGGGCCACTATGTGGTAAAATTCCAACCTTCCAACCAGTCTCCATAAATCTTCCAATGCACCACTGAGAGTAGCAATCCTCTCGCTCAAAACCCTTCTTATCCTTTCAATTTCCTCCCTTTCTTCTTCCAGAGCGCGAATATATGCATTTTGGATGGAAACAACCTCAAGGGGCTCAACAAAAACCGTCTCGCTGCTCTTTGAGTAGCCATGTATTATCCCATCGGTTTTAAAGTTAGCTACTAAAGGTAAAACGAACCTTCCGTTTCTTATAGTGATCACCGGCTCTCTCAGAACTCCCTCGGATTCATATCTTCTAAGAATTTTATTCAAACTGTCGTAAATCTCATTTCTCAAAGATTTAATCTTTTCCTTTATTCTTGAAAGTTCCGGAGTGGCGTCGTCGCGGAGTTGCCCCTCTTCATCCACCATTGAATAGATCTGCTTCCTTAAAGGTTTCAATAACTCCGGAGAAAGAAGATCGATAAAAGTTTCAGAGATGGATTCATAGATCAAGATGTAAGCAGTAATAAAGTCTGCAACTTCTCTTATCTCCTTGAAATTTAAGGGGGCACCCGCGTTGGCTCTGGCCAACGCATTTCTTATATCGGGGAATCTTCCAAAATCAAGCCTTGTGCCCTTTGAGATTATTCTTTCAATAGTTCTTATTTTTTCAAAAGCTTCTAAAGCCTCACCAATGGTTAGATTGGGCGCAAGGCTTCTAACATATTCTATCCCACAAGGAGACGAAGCATACTCCTGTAGAATATCCTTCAGCCTTTCAAACTCTAAAATTTCACGAGATTTATTCTTCATCCCTTCTCATCTTTCTGAGGAGTCTTCTCCTTGCTGCCATAAGATCCTTTTTCTTCTTCTCTGAGGGTTTCTCGTAATACTGATATTTCTTTACATCCTGGAGAATTCCATCAGATGCGATTACTTTTCTGAATCTTTTTAACAAGCTTTCAAAACTCTCTCCATCGCGCATTCTGACACCCGACACAAAAATCACCTCCTTTTAGTTGGTTTTACTGGTGCCCCCCATTTTATAAGCTACCAAAAAAGTCAAAACTATCGCAGCTGTCTCTGCCTTTAAAATTGTGGGTCCCAAATTGACCCCTTTAAAACCATTTTTTAACAAGGTTTCCTTTTCAAAAGGGGTGAAGTCCCCTTCAGGACCAACCACCAAGAGAACATCTCCGCTGAAGTTACCCCCGCTTTCCATAGGAGAACCTTCAATATATCCAAATAATTTGTGATTAAATTGATCTCCGATGTTCAAAAGAGCGTTAAAATCAACCAGTTCACTTACTTCAGGAACCACAGTGCGACCGCACTGCTTGACAGTTTCCCTTGCGATTCTATACCACCTCTCTACACTAAATCTTTTTTTAACCGTCCTCTCAAAAAGAACAGGTATAAATTTTGATACACCTAACTCAACACACTTTTCAACTAAAATATCGTTGGCCCCTTTTTCCCCAAGGGGAGAAAAGGCAAGGGTAATTTTATACGGGAATTCCCGTTCTTTCAAATCAACTTCTAAAAGCCTCGCCTTTAAAATTTTATTTTTCTTATCTATTTCCTGGATTACCGCCAAATAACTTTCGCCAAAACCATTAATAAGCCGAACCGTGTTACCAATTCCCAAGCGCTTTACCACTACCAGATGGTGAAATTCAGCTGGGTCTTTTACTAGGAGAATGTCTCCACTTTTTTCAGTGAAAAAACCAGAATCCATCAGAGTTTAGAGAATCTTTCAATATATTCTAAAAGTTTTTCTTCCTCACTGGATAACTTTTCAAGGAGAGCCGTATATTCCTTTGAACTCTTAGATGGGATAACCAACCTAACATGAACATATAAATCACCCCTATAACCATTTCTCTCTAAGCCGAATCCTTTCATTTTCACCCTTAAACCGGGAACGGTTTTGGGAGGTATTTTTACTTTTAGGGAACTACCATCAAGATGTCTGAGCTCAAGTTCTTTACCAAAGAATATTTCCGAATAGGAAAGGTTTACTGCTACATGCAGATCCTCACCATCTCTTATAAATAAAGGGTGGGGCTTCTCAGAGACAGTAACTATTAAATTCCCGCGCGTGCCTCCTCTTTCCCCAACATTTCCCACTCCGTGGATTATAAATGACTCACCATTCCTTATTCCCTTTGGTATTCTGAATTCAACCTCTTCTTCTACCTTGACCCTACCAGTACCTCCACAATTAGAACATGGGTTTACCAGAATTTTCCCCTGACCTTGACAGGTCGGGCAAACCGTTTCGCGTATGAATTGTCCAAAGAAAGATCTGGAGACTTCTCTCAAAACACCGGTCCCGTTACAGGTTTTACAATTATCCCATTTCCCATCCGGACTCCCGGCCCCGTGGCAAACAGGGCAACTTTCAAACCTCTTAAGCCTTATCTTTTTAGTTTCACCCTTATAGATTTCCTCAAGGGTAACAGGTAATGTGATTCTTAAGTCTTCACCAGTACTACGAGCCCTTTGTCTCCCCCTACCCCTTCTAACGGTCTCTTGACCAAAGAAGCTACCGAAGAAATCATCAAAGAAATCAAATCCAAACCCCAAATCCCTGAATATATCCCTTAAATCATCGAAATGCGTGAAATCTTGCCATGTAAAATCACCCTGCCTGAAGGTGGATTTAACCCCCTCATGTCCATACATGTCGTAAAGTTTTCTCTTCTCAGGATCTATTAATACTTCGTAGGCCTCGCTTACTTCTTTAAACTTCTCCTCCGCTTCTTTCCTGTTATCCGGATTTCTATCCGGATGATATTTCATTGCCAGCTTTCGGTAAGCCTTCTTAATCTCCTCAGGCGAAGCGTCCCTCGGTACTCCTAAAATCTCGTAATAATCTCTGTTAGTCATTATTGCACTACTTCATAATCGGTATCATCAGGTTTATCCTTCTTAGTCTCGGTTGCGGTCGTTCCAGTCTGAGGATTGGTTCCGTACTTTGCGTAAATTTCTTGCGCTACCTGATTCCAAACCTTTTGCAGTTCTTCAAAATCCTGCCTTATCTTATTAAAGTCTTCTCCTTTCAAACTCTCTTTCATCCGGCTTATTGCCTCTTCAACCTTCTTCTTCTGCTCATCGGTTATTTTGTCTCCAAGGTCAATAAGGCTCTTTTCTACGGTGTAGGTATAGGCATCGGCCTGATTCCTGAGCTCTATCAATTCCTTCCTTCTCCTATCTTCCTCTTTGAACTTCTCTGCTTCCTGTACCATTTTCTCAATTTCATCGTCAGTAAGACCAGTCCTTGCGTGAATCTTGATTGAAGAAGCCTTATTGGTAGCCTTTTCTACTGCTGAAACGTGTAGTATTCCATCTGCATCAATGTCAAAGGTCACCTCTATCTGTGGCATTCCCCTCGGTGCAGGCGGAATACCCATCAATTCAAACTGCCCAAGAAGCCTGTTTTCTGATGCTATCGGCCTTTCTCCCTGATAAACTTTAACCAAAACGCTAGTCTGATTGTCCTCCGCTGTGGTGTAGGTTTTAGTCTTTCGTGTAGGAATTGTAGTATTTCTAGGAATCACTATGTCAAAAATGCCACCAAGGGTTTCAACACCGAGGGAGAGGGGGACCACATCCAGCAACACTATGTCCTTTTCCTGAAATTCACCGGCAATTATTGCGCCCTGTATTGCAGCACCTACTGCAACCACCTCATCGGGATTGATTCCTTTATGAGGTTCTTTGCCGAAGAATTCTCTAACCTTCTGCTGGACAAGGGGCATTCTTGTTTGTCCACCAACAAGAATTACCTCGTCAATATCTTGGGGTCTTAACTTCGCATCATCCATTGCCTGCCTGCAAATCTCTATACTTCTCTCAATTAAATCCATTGACATGGCTTCCAACCTGGACCTGGTAAGAACTCTCTCTAAGTGCTTTGGTCCTGATGCATCAGCAGCAATGAAGGGTAATGAAATCTGAGTTTCCATTAAAGTAGAGAGCTCTTTCTTAGCCTTTTCAGCAGCATCCTTTAATCTTTGTAAAGCATTTCTATCACTTCTCAGATCAATTCCGGTTTCTTTCTTAAACTCTTCAATTAACCACTCAATTATCCTCTGGTCTATATCATCCCCACCGAGGTGAGTATCACCGTGGGTAGCCTTCACTTCAAAAACACCCTGGTCGAGCTCCAAAATGGAAATATCAAAGGTACCACCGCCAAGGTCGTAAACCGCAACTTTTATGGTACGATCTGTCTTGTTGAGCCCGTATGCCAATGCTGCAGCCGTCGGTTCAGGGAAAACCCTAACCACATCGAGACCAGCTATGATACCTGCATCCTTTGTAGCCTGCCTCTGAGCATCATTAAAATGTGCAGGGACCGTTATCACCGCTTTCTTTATCGGTTCATTAAGATAAAGCTCAGCCACTTCCTTCATATAGGATAAAATTTTGGAAGAGACCTCTTCGGGTGTAACGGTACGATTTAGTGAAGGGATAAAGATCTCAACTCTATCATTTCTTCCCTTAACAACCTTGTAGGGAACCCTTTTGATATCAATTTCCGCCTCTTCGTATCTCTTACCCATGAATCTTTTTACAGAATATACCGTATTTTCAGGGTTTAAAATTGCCTGCCTTTTGGCTAAAGAACCAACGAGAACCTCGTTGGGGCTTTTAAAAGCAACAACCGAAGGTGTAATTCTCTCACCCTCTTTATTTGAAATAACAACAGGCTCACCACCAATAACAATAGAAACTACCGAATTGGTCGTTCCTAAGTCAATTCCGATTATCTTTTCTTTCGCAGCCATAGACACCTCCTAAAATTATTTGTTTTCCATTTCCGTATTTTTTGCCTTTGAGACTTTCACCCTTGCGGGTCGAATTACTTTACCTCGCAAAATATAACCGGGTTGAACCTCTTCGACCACCTTACCCGGTGGAAGCTCATTGGTTTCAACCACATCAATTGCCTCATGTATAGTTTCATCAAAATTACCTCCACTTCCACTCACTACCTCAAAACCCTCCAATTTCAAAACCTGAAGAAGTTCGTTATAAATCATCTCCACTCCCTTTTTGAAAACCTCATCTTGAGTCGGTGTCTTGAGGGCAAGCTGGAAGTGGTCCAGCACTGAAATTAAACTTCTAATAAGACGCTCATTAGCAAAATCAATATTCTTTTGCCATTCTTCTTTCATTAATTTTTTGTAATTTTCAAATTCCGCTGCTTTCCGTAAAAAACTATCTTTAAAATTATCTCTCTCCCTTTCTAACTCCTCAACCCTCTTGTTTAACTCATCTACTTTCTTACTGAAACCTTCCACCATCTCGTTTAACTCTTTTAGCTCTCGTTTTAGCTTTTTAACCCAATGCTCCTTCATGGTCATTTATTATCAGAGCCCTTATTTTCGTTTACTTTACAGGTTGAGCAACCCTTACCATAATCATTCACATAAAAACCAGCACCCTTAAAATTCAGTCCGACGGTCCCATTATAGAGTCTGACCAGCACTCCACCACATTCTTTGCATCTTGTGGGCATATCCCCACCGTTCAAAATTAGCTCCTCATAAACCTTTCCGCAATCTTTACATTTAAATTCAAAGATAGGCATTTACTAACTCCTTTTTATAGTTTTTGGGGCGGGCTTTAGCCCGCCCCAAACTAAATAGATTAGAATTCGTCGTAACCACCCGGAGCAGGTGTAGCTTCTTTCTTCTGCTCCTTAATTTCGGTAATCAAGGCCTCAGTGGTGAGTAGCAATCCTGCGATGGAAGCAGCATTCTGAAGGGCAATCCTCTCAACCTTAGTGGGGTCAATTATTCCAGCCTCAAACATGTCTCTGAATTGTCCGGTAAGCGCATCAAAGCCCTGAGACTCAGGAAGCTGTTCAACTTTTTCAACAATTATTGAACCGTTGTATCCAGCGTTTTCAGCAATCTGCTTGAGAGGTTCAGTAAGGGCTTGTTTAATGATCTCAACGCCAAATTGTCTGTCACCTTCAAGTTTTATGTTCTCAAGGGCCTTCCTGGCTCTCAGGTAAGCAACACCACCACCGGGGACAATACCCTCTTCCACAGCAGCCTTGGTAGCATGAAGGGCATCCTCAATCCTGGCTTTCTTCTCTTTCATCTCTGTCTCGGTAGGAGCACCCACATAAATTACTGCCACACCGCCAGCCAGCTTGGCAAGTCTTTCCTGCAATTTTTCTCTATCATAATCAGACTTGGTCTCTTGAATCTGGGCCTTAATCTGGGCAATTCTGGCCTTGATATTATCCTTAGAGCCATAACCTTCAACAATGGTGGTATAGTCTTTTGTCACCACAACCCTTTTTGCCCTACCGAGGTCTGTAATTTGAGCAGACTCAAGCTTCATTCCGGCCTCTTCGGAAATGACCTTACCACCGGTCAAAATGGCAATATCTTCAAGCATTGCCTTTCTTCTATCACCGTAGCCAGGAGCCTTAACAGCGCAGGCCTGGAGTATACCTCTAAGCTTGTTTACAACCAGGGTAGCAAGGGCCTCTCCCTCCACATCCTCGGCAATCACCAAAATCGGTTTACCTTGCTGAGCAATTTTCTCTAATACTGGTATTATTTCCCTGATTGAAGAAATCTTCTTGTCGTGAATTAGAATGTAAGGATCTTCAAGAACGCACTCCATCTTCTCAGCATTAGTGACAAAGTATGGTGAAATGTAACCCCTGTCAAACTGCATACCTTCAACTATTTCAACGTAGGTTTCAATTCCCTTGGCTTCCTCAACGGTAATTACACCCTCTTTTCCGACCTTATCCATTGCCTCAGCTATCTTTTCACCGATTTCCATGTCGTTATTGGCAGAAATTGCGGCCACCTCTGCTATTTCCTTTCTACCCTGAACCTCTCTGGAGATCTTTTTCAATTCGCCAACCACCACTTCCACTGCCCTGTCTATTCCTCTCTTCAACTCAATAGCGTTGGCACCGGAAGCAATGTATTTTAGACCGTTCTTGAAAATGGCTTCAGCAAGCACTGTGGCGGTAGTTGTTCCATCACCGGCCACATCGGAGGTTTTTGAAGCCACTTCTCTAACGAGCTGAGCACCCAGATTTTCAAATGGGTCTGGAAGCTCAATTTCCTTGGCTACCGTTACACCATCCTTTGTAATGGTAGGGGAACCAAATTTCTTTTCAAGAATAACATTACGACCTGCTGGTCCAAGGGTTGCCTTTACGGCTCTGGCTAATTTCTCCACACCCCTTAGTATTGCTCTTCTTCCCTCTTCATCAAAAATAATTGACTTTGCTGCCATCCTCACTACCTCCTTTTATTATATTTATTCTTCGATAACACAGAGAATATCATCTTCTCTCATAACTAGATATTCTTCATCACCCATTTTAACCTCGGTTCCTGCATATTTTGAGAAAAGGACTTTATCTCCAACCTTAACTTCCATGGGCATCCTGTTCCCTTTCTCATCGAGCCTTCCGGGACCGACAGCTACAACTTCACCTTTCTGGGGCTTCTCTTTTGCAGTATCAGGAATAATTATACCACCCCTTTTTACCTCTTCCTCTTCAATTCTTTTTATGACGACTCTATCTGCAAGTGGTTTAATCTTCATCCCCCTACCTCCTTTTTGAGAGTTTGATTTTATATTATGTTTATATTATTAATATAGTGAAATTTTGCGAATTGTAAAGTGTACCATTTAATATGTTGGAAATTTTTATAGCACCACCGACAATATATATTACTCAAAACTCTCTAAATACCTTCCCGGCTTCCAACAATTCGGTCAGCCACTAATAGATGAAAGAACATCCCGGCGACTTTAAAATCTTCAGTATGAAAAAGGCGATCATCATCAACATCGGGAGTGAGCTCTTTCAGGGCACCTACATCAACTTAAACCTCTCAGAAATTGCTAAAATATTATCGGAAAAAGGGGTTGAGGTGGAGAAAAACCTGGTATTAAAGGACGATATTGAATCTGTTTCAGCTGAAATTAGAGATAATTTAGAGCAATATGATTTGGTAATTATTACAGGAGGACTCGGACCCACCCATGATGACATAACAAGAGAAGCGGTAGCAAAGGCCCTTGACCTAAATCTCATTTATTCAGAAAAACTCTACAATAAATTGAGGGAGAAATTCAAAAGATACGAAATTCCCGAGACAGAAACATTAAAAAAATACGCCTTTCTTATAGAAGGCTCCGAGACTATTGACAACCCAGTAGGAATTGCTCCCGGCTTTATTATAAGTAGCGAAAACACAACCGTTTTATTGCTACCCGGACCCCCAGAGGAAGCAATTGGTACTCTGAAAGAGTTTTTGAATAGATATGAACTCGCCGAAACCGAATACTCATATTTCATAAGAACCTTTGGACTTAAAGAAAATGAGATAATGGAAAGGTGCAGTGAAGAACTCCTACTGGTTACATCGGGCCTCTATCCTGATATAAGGGGCGTGGACATCCATTTGAAGTCGAAAAATAAAGAGCTTATTGAGAGAGCCTTCGTTAATATTTCACAAAAATTGGGAGATTATATTTACACAACTTCATACAAAAATATAGAAGAGATAATTGGTGAAAAACTGAGAAGACTTAACAGGACACTATCCGTAGCTGAATCCTGCACGGGTGGTCTTTTAGGAAACTTAATCACCAACATCTCTGGTAGTTCCGACTATTTCATGGGGGGAATTGTATGTTATTCAAACGAAGCTAAAATTAATATTTTAAAGGTTCCAAAGGAGGTATTATTAGAAAAGGGGGCAGTTTCAAAGGAGTGTGCCTTCTATATGGCAAAAAATGTGAAAGTATTATTTAATAGCGATTATGGAGTAGGTATTACGGGTATTGCAGGACCAACAGGAGGAACCCCTCAAAAACCGGTAGGACTCGTTTACATCGCCATAACCGATGACAAAAACAATACATTTGTGTTTGAAAACAGATTCTCAGGAAGAAGAACTGATATCAAACAAAAAAGTGCTTTAAAAGCACTTTATTTGCTCAATTTAATTCTTGATGGACAAGCATTCCCTGAAAACAAAATAGAGCTCTGAAGGGGTCAAATTCTCTGGTCTTTTATCAAGGAACTGTTGCAGAGACCCCTCCATAGAAACATCATACAAACCTAAGGACCTCAATAATGTCCTTATTTTCTTTCTCCTTCCTTGAAAAAGGGCTCTCACAAATCTCTCAAACTTAGAGTAGTCTTCCCTCGTCTCTTTTCGTATCATTTTGAGAAACGAAGAGTCAACCTTTGGAACAGGCGAAAAACTGTGCCTTGAAATATTAAAGGCAATAGAAGCATCGTAGTAAAGGTTCACAAAGATAGAAAGGGAACCGTATTCTTTTCCTCCGGGTTTGGCCACAATCCTCTCGGCCACCTCTCTTTGGATTGTTAAAAAGACCTCCGGAAAGTAGCTCCGATTATAGATAATCTTTTCAAAAATAGGGGTCGTTATATGATAAGGAATGTTTGATACCACCCTGATTTCCTTTATCCCGTATCTTTCTAAGAACTCCTCTATATTCACCTTCAAAAAATCTTCGTTCACTAGAAAAAAACGATCATTAAGAAACAAGAGAAATTCTTTTTGCAAAAATCCGTAGAGGTCTTTATCAATTTCTATTGATAAAACATTGGCACCTGCTTTTAAAAGTTCTGAGGTCAAATATCCCTTCCCCGGACCAATCTCCAGAATCCAATCACCTTCTTTTATCTGAGCAGTATCGACAATCTTTTTCAATATATTTTGATCTCTGAAAAAAACCTGAGAATGCTTTACCTTGGGCATTAATTAAACTTCCACAAACTCGTCAAAGACGTGAGCAATAAATTCAGGGTTTGAATTGTAAATTTGCATCTTTGTCTGGAGTTGAACCATCGCATCAATGGGATCCAGCTCCGAGAGAACCTTTCTAATTGCCCAGACTCTCTTCAATACTTCTTTATCTAACAGGAGCTCCTCCCTTCTGGTTCCTGACTTATTAAGGTCAATGGCAGGAAAGATCCTTCTATCAGCAAGCTTTCTATCCAGAACCAATTCCATATTACCGGTACCCTTGAATTCCTCAAAAATAACTTCGTCCATCCTTGAACCCGTTTCAATAAGAGCCGTGGCTATTACCGTCAAAGAGCCACCTCCTTCAATATTCCTCGCAGCTCCAAAAAATCTTTTAGGTTTAATAAGAGCAGTAGAATCAATACCTCCCGAAAGGGTCCTTCCAGAATGGGGGGTCACCACGTTGTATGCCCTGGCGAGCCTTGTTAAAGAGTCAAGAAGTATCACCACATTCTCCCCCAGCTCTACTAACCTCTTTGCCCTTTCAAGAACGATTTCCGAAACCTTGGTGTGTCTGTCAGCAGGCATATCAAAGGTCGAACTTATTATCTCATCAGCGTCCACATTTCTCTTGAAGTCGGTAACTTCTTCAGGCCTTTCATCGATTAATAGAACAATGATTTTTACCTCATCTCTGTGATTCTTCAAAATCGAGTTTGCGATTTTTTGTAACAAAACTGTTTTACCCGCTCTGGGTGGCGAAACGATTAACCCTCTCTGACCCATCCCTATTGGGACAAAGAGATCAACAATTCTCATAGACATATCATTCTCCGATGGTATCTCCAGATTAAACTTCCTTGAGGGATAGAAGGGTGTTAAATCCTCAAAAAATGGTCTATTTTTGATCTCATCGGGGCTTTTTCCATTTATTCGCTCTACTTGAGTAAGGGCCATACTCTTATCGCCTTCTTTCAATCTCTTAGCGTATCCCACCACATGGTCACCTTCCCTTAGCCCAAAACTTTTTATAGTGGCATAGGAAACATAGATATCATCATCACTGGGAGCGTAATTCTTTTCTTTCTTCCTTAAAAACCCAAAAATGGACTTCCTTCCCTTCTCCCCTTCCTTCTCCTGTTCAATAATCTCCAGTACACCTTCGCAGAACTTCACGCCATTTTGTTCGGCCTGATGTTCTAAGATCTTTGAAATTAAATCTTTCTTTCTCAAGTCTTCGTAGTTCTCAATGGACAAACCTTTTGCAATTTCATAGAGTTCGCTCAGCTTCTTTCTTTCCAAATCCTTAGAATCAAACATTACTTCACCTCCTAAATCATTAATGTATCGTTTATATATAGATGAAAATCGGCGTCAAGCCTCTTAGCCGCTTTGTGGGCAATCATGACGCGAGACAAAAAAATCTGGAAAAACTCAATAACAGGCGCTATTTGCGTGTCTATCTCAATAAAATATATTATATTTCTCCTGTCTGGTTCCACAACAACTTTAGAACTGGTTGCTGCAAAGTTGACGCGGTCATGAATATCAATTTTAAGATTTTCCCATATATTTCCCATTTTTCTGACCCTACTCCTGTGCACATCGGCCTTATCAGCTAAAATTAGGGCTGCTGAAAGGACTGTTGAAGGGAATCCGTCTTCTTCATGATGATTTCCAATTGCCATCATCACATCGGCAACTTCATCAGGATGCATACCCAACCTTCTTAAAAGATCTCCCGCTATAGCAGCACCCACTTGAGCATGATGTTCTCTATTTACAAGATTGCCAATATCATGAAGCAACCCTGCTATTTCTCCCAACTCCTTAGTTCTTTTATCATAACCCAAAGATTCCAAAATCTGACCTGTCCTTTTTGCAACCCAACTCACATGTCTGAGTCCGTGTTCAGTATACCCCATAGCCTCTAATTGGGCATCGGCTTTGTTAATATAGGTTAAAACTTCTTCATTTTTCAGAAGTTCTTGATATGTTACCATCTTATACTATCCTCCTTATGAAATCGGGATCTTCTTCGATCTTATTCCCAACAACCACCAAATCGGCACCTGCATCAAGGGCCGTCCTCACTTTATCAACGGAATTCAATCCACCCCCCACGATAACCGGTATGCCCACCCTTTCCTTTACCCTTTTGATAGCTTCGGGTGGCACTGGCTCCTGTGCGCCTGACCCTGCTTCAAGATAAATGAGCTTAAAACCCAAATACTCCGCAGCCAGTGCATGGGATTCAATAATATCAAGTTTTTTACGGGGCAATGGTCTCGTGTTCGTCACAAATTCAACTGAGGTAACAGAACCCGACTCTATTAATAAATAGGCAGTAGGGATGGATTCCAATCCATATCTCCTTGCCAGTGGTGCCATTTTAACCTGTTCTTCAATTAAATACTGTGGATTTCTTCCGCTTAAAAGGGAAAGAAACAAAAGACCATCAACACCCGGAACCACTTGAGAATGACCACCCGGAAACAGAATTACCGGCTTTCTTACCATTTTTTTCAAACTAATAACAAATTTTTCAAACTCAGATCTAATGAGAAAACTGCTTCCAACTAAGTATCCCGCAATTAAAGGTTCGGTCTCCGCATTTGCTATTACCCTTTGTAGTCTATCCTCTTCAAGTTTATCAGGGTCTAATAAGACCAGTACCCTACCTCTTTCCTTTTTAATGAAGATCTCTTCGTATAAGCTCATTTAAGAAACTACCTCCATGAGTCAGTAAAATCTGTAAAATTTTGGGAGATGCAGTTACAACTAACTTCAAAGCGTTTAATGTGGTTAAATCCTCTATCTTTTTCCCTTCCAGAGCTTTCTTCAAATCTCCAAAAATTCCAATTAGTTCCTTTTTATCTAAGGAATAAAAAATCTTTTTCACCATTGAAGAGACTCTGTAATCCCTTCCAATGGCATCCTCCAGCATTTTGCCGTAAGAATCAGCATAATTTTTATCAACGGCTTCTGCTGCCAGTTTTCCGGAAATATAAGCGTTTGCTATTCCTCCACCAGACATAGGGTCTGCCAGCCTTCCTGCATCACCAACCAGAATAACATTATCTTTATTCAATTGCATCGCCAAACCACCAAAGGGCACTACACCCCTTAAAAAACCTCCTATTTTCCCTTGGGGAAAATACTTTTCAAGGAATAACTTCAAGTTATGTTCAGCCTCTTCCCAGGAAGTTTCAACTCCAATCCCAACATTCGCAAATCCTTTCTTTTTGGGGAAGACCCATGCATAACCACCGGGCGTCAATTCAGAGGAATAATAGAAAACAATAGTATCGTCCTCAATACTGGGATCAAAAAGATAAACCTGATAGCAATAATGCACAAAACCCTTTTTAACATCCACATCAAGACCCGCTCTTTTCCCCACGGAGGAACCCGGTCCATCTGCGCCGATAACCCAATTACAGGAATATTCTCTATATTGTCCCCTTTCGAGGATAGTAACCCTAAAAACTCCATTGGTTTTTTCCAGATTAACAAACTTTGCATTAACCAGTGGAATGGCTCCTTTTTCAAGGGCCCTCTCAAAAAGGAGTCTATCAAATATTCTTCTTTCAAGGATGTATCCGAAAGGATTATCGGAAAAAACAGTAAAATCTATTTGATCCTCTACAATTAATCTAATTTTCCTAATTTCAGAAGCAACGCTTGATCCAAGCTTAACCATTTCGGAAAATCTTCTGGAAATCCCTTCAGCACAAAGGATATTTCTGCCGACTTCCCTGTCCTTCTCTACAATGAGAACCCTTTTACCTTTTTCTGCTAAGGATTCGGCAGCAGAACTCCCTGCAGGACCAGCACCTACAACAATTACGTCGAAAAAGTTAATCATCATTTCCTGATTATTTTTGAGGTCCAAATCTCAATAAATAAGAGCTGACCCAACCAGTATCTCCATCTTGGTCTACGACCTTTATCCAGGAACCCTTCGCCCGTTCAACAAAAATAAAAGTTTGATTTAAATCTCCGTAATATTTTAAAATTTCAGACTTGGAATTGGGCTCTTTGTACAAAGGAACTTTAAGAGAAAAACTCTTCATGTCTTTCTTAACATCTTCGGCAAAATACATCTTCATTCCCGGTCTTTCATATGGTACAGGCCTTTTCAAAAGGGAACATAATACAAGTACAAAAGCTAACACCCATATGCCGAATTTGAAAAATTTAAAAAAACGGTCTTCACTCCATAAACTCTCTTTTGAGTATCTGGAGCCTGAATTATGTTGACGAAATAAACGCATTTGTGGAAAAAAGCTTTAACCCGGGCTGCGACCTACTCTCCCACACCCTTGCGGGTACAGTACCATCGGCCCTGGAGGGCTTAACTTCCGGGTTCGGAATGGAACCGGGTGTTTCCCCTCCGGTATGGCAGCCCGGGAATAAAATAAGACGAAAGTGGTTGAGGTAGATGGCTAAGACTCTCGGCCTATTAGTACCGCTCGGCTCAATCCCTTGCGGGACTTACACCTGCGGCCTATCAACCCGGTAGTCTTCCGGGGGCCTTAGCCAACCGAATAGTCCAGCAAAGCCAGACTACCGGCTGACGGGGTACCTCATCTTGGAGCGCGCTTCCCGCTTAGATGCTTTCAGCGGTTATCGCCTGGAGACATGGCTACCCAGCGCTGCCCCTGGCGGGACAACTGGTACACCAGAGGTCTCCCCATCCCGGTCCTCTCGTACTGGGGACGGCCCTCCTCAGGTACCCTACGCCCGTGGCGGATAGGGACCGACCTGTCTCACGACGGTCTGAACCCAGCTCACGTACCCCTTTAATGGGCGAACAGACCAACCCTTGGGACCTTGTCCAGCCCCAGGATGGGGTGAGCCGACATCGAGGTGCCGAACCGGGCCGTCGATGTGAACTCTCGGGCCCGACTAGCCTGTTATCCCCGGGGTAACTTTTATCCGCTGAGCGATGGCCCTTCCACTCGGGGCCACCGGATCACTAGGCCCTGCTTTCGCACCTGCTCGGCCTGTCGGCCTCACAGTCAAGCTCCCTTATGCCCTTGCACTCTCCGCACGGTACCGTCCGTGCTGAGGGAACCTTTGGGCGCCTCCGTTACTCTTCAGGAGGCCACCGCCCCAGTGAAACTGCCCACCAAGCGCTGTTCCCCCATCCGATCCAGGATGGTGGGTTAGAATCCCGACACTTCAAGGGTGGTATTTCACCGACGCCTCCACCCCCCCTGGCGAGGGGGCTTCACAGGCTCCCACCTATCCTACACATGAAGTGCCAAGACCCAACGCCAGGCTGCAGTAAAGCTCCACGGGGTCTTTCGGTCCTGCCACGGGTAGGTGGCATCTTCACCACCACTACAACTTCATCGGGCTCCTCCCCGAGACACCGGCCCAGTCGTTACGCCATTCGTGCAGGTCGGAACTTACCCGACAAGGAATTTCGCTACCTTAGGACCGTTATAGTTACGGCCGCCGTTTAC